>OGDP01000015.1_pt1 | contig 177670 bp, 158 predicted proteins | sample 1570441 | NCBI WGS metagenome assembly OGDP01 (sample SAMEA2581961, study PRJEB24529) | metagenome | biome: Human gut stool | place: China | collected 2011
TAGTTTTACGTCTGTATGGTACAGATTTCCACATACGACTCATTCAATTCTTCTTCATCTGTACCATATGAATAGTTTTACGTCTGTATGGTACAGATTTCCACATACGACTCATTCAATTCTTCTTCATCTGTACCATATGAATAGTTTTACGTCTGTATGGTACAGATTTCCACATACGACTCATTCAATTCTTCTTCATCTGTACCATATGAATAGTTTTACGTCTGTATGGTACAGATTTCCACATACGACTCATTCAATTCTTCTTTATCTGTACCATGTGGATAACTTTTCGCTTATATGGTACAGATTCCCCATCTAAGCACAAAAATTTTACACACTAACTCTCTCCTTCCACGCAACCATGTTCATATGGGGCAGATATTGAAAAGTTTGAATAGTAACAAGCTTAGAATCTACCACATATCCCACAAAACTATGTTCATATGGGGCAGATATTGAAAAGTTTGAATTGTAACAAGCTTAGAATCAACCACATATCCCACAAAACTATATTCATATGTGGCAGATATTGAAAAATTCAATAGTAACAACCATACAATCCCCCCTAACAACACAAAAATCCCCGCGTCTTTCGACGCGGGGACTAATATATCAACTATATATTATATTTGATTATTTGTTAGCTTCTGCTGCTTTGATAGCTGCTGTAAGCTGTGGAACGATCTTGTTTAAGTCTCCAACGATACCATAATCAGCTACGTCAAAGATTGGAGCATCTTCATCTTTGTTGATTGCGATGATAAGATCTGATTCTTCCATACCAGCTACATGCTGGATTGCTCCTGAAATACCAATTGCAAAGTAAACCTGTGGACGAACTGTTTTACCTGTCTGTCCAACCTGTCTGTCTACTGGTAACCAACCGTTATCTGTAACAGCTCTTGAACATGAAACTTCTCCACCGAGAGCTTCTGCAAGATCTTCAAGAAGCTTGAAGTTTTCAGCTGAACCAACACCACGTCCACCTGATACTAAAATCTTAGCGTCCATAATATCTACTGTTTCAGCAACTGACTTAATTACTTCCTGAATTTCAACATATTTGCTGTTCTTTTCTAATTTAGCGTCAAAGTTAATAACTTCTGCCTTTGCGCCTGGCTTTGGTTCTGCCTTCTGCATAACACCGGCACGAACTGTAGCCATCTGTGGTCTATGATCTGGACATGCAATAGTAGCAATTGTGTTACCACCGAATGCAGGACGAGTCATAAGAAGCTGATTGTGTTTCTGTTCTCTACCTGGAATTGGGTTGATTGGGAAATCACCAATTTCAAGAACTGTACAGTCAGCTGTAAGACCTGTTGCTACTCTAGCTGAAACTGTAGGACCTAAATCTCTACCGATTGCTGTAGCACCAACTAACATAATTTCAGGCTTGAATTCATTAATAACTGCTGTTAAAGCCTGAGCATATGGTTCAGTTCTATATGTTTCAAGTTCAGGATTATCAACAACGATAACCTTATCAGCGCCATATTCAGCTAACTGATCAACTAAATTTCCAACGTTTGATCCAAGAAGTACTGCTGTTACTTCTGTATTTAATGGTTTTGCAAGTCTTCCTGCTTCTCCAAGTAACTCGAATGCGATACCGCTTAATTCGTTATCTACCTGCTGAGCGAAGACATATACGCCTTTATAATCTTCTAAATTAATGTTCTGCATAATTATAATCTCCTCTCTACTAAATAACGTGCTTTGTTAATAATTTGTCCATGATGTAATCAACTGCTTCATCAGGTGAATCAGGAGTAACCTTTTCTCCAGCACCCTTACGAACTTTGTCAGAAGCCTTAGCAATCTTTGTAGGTGAACCCTTTAATCCAAGGTCTCCATCTTCTACGTCAACAAGATTTGCTCTTCCCCAAGTTGTGATTTCAGCATCACATGCATCAAAAATTCCACCTGGAGTCATGTAACGTGGCTCGTTTAATTCTGAAAGAGCTGTAATTAATACAGGCATTTTTGCTTTAAGCATATGATGTCTATCTTCATACTGTCTCTTAACAATTACGCTATCTCCGTCAACTTCAATACCTTCAGCATATGAAATTACAGGGATTCCAAGATGTTCAGCAATCTGTGGTCCAACCTGAGCTGTATCACCATCGATAGCCTGACGTCCTGTAATAATGATGTCGTAATCTTTAATATTTCTAATTGCACCAGCGATTGTAGTAGATGTAGCCCAAGTATCAGCACCACCTAAAACTCTATCTGTTACTAAGATTCCATTGTCAGCACCCATAGCTATAGCTTCACGAAGAACATCTTCAGCCTTTGGAAGACCCATTGTAAGAACTGTAACTTCAGCGCCGTACTGATCTTTTAATCTAAGTGCAGCTTCAAGACCTGCTTTATCATCAGGGTTCATAATTGTAAGCATTGCACCTCTATCTAATGTACCATCTGGGTTAAATTTAACTCCACCCTTTGTATCAGGTACCTGTTTTACACAAACGATAATTTTCACGATTAGTACCTCCTATTATTTTAATAAGTTTGCAGAGATTACCATACGCTGAACTTCTGAAGTACCTTCGTAGATTTCTGTAATCTTAGCATCTCTCATCATTCTTTCAACGTCATATTCTCTGATATAACCATAACCACCATGTAACTGAACAGCCTTAGTTGTAACTTCCATTGCAACTTCTGCTGCGCATAATTTAGCCTGAGCAGCTTCAAAAGAGTATGTCTTCTGTGTAGCCTTAGCCATTGCTGCTTTGTAAACAAGCAGCTTAGCAGCTTCTACCTTAGTAGCCATATCTGCTAACTGGAACTGTGTATTCTGGAACTGTCCGATTGATCTTCCGAACTGTTTTCTTTCCTTTACATATTCGATAGTTGTTTCTAAAGCGCCTTCTGCAAGACCAAGAGCCTGTGCAGCGATACCAATACGTCCACCATCAAGTGTATGCATTGCAATGTTGAAACCTTTACCCTTCTTACCAAGTAAGTTTTCAGCTGGGATACGGCAATCTTCAAAAATTAATTCATATGTTGCTGAACCACGGATACCCATTTTCTTTTCTTTTGTTCCGAATGTGAATCCCGGAGTTCCTTTTTCAACGATAAATGCTGAAATTTCTTTCATCATTCTACCACGTTTTTCAACTTTACCTGTTACAGCGATTACGATATAAACATCTGCGTACTTACCATTTGTAATAAAGCACTTAGAACCATTTAATACCCATTCATTTGTAGCTTCATCAAAAACAGCCTTTGTCTGCTGTCCCTGAGCATCTGTACCTGCACCTGGTTCTGTAAGACCGAAAGCACCTAACTTTTCACCCTTTGCAAGTGGAACTACATATTTCTTTTTCTGTTCTTCTGTACCGAATGTCATAATAGGATCGATACAAAGTGATGTATGAGCTGATACGATAACACCTGTTGTACCACATACTTTTGATAATTCTTCAACACACATAGCATATGTTAAAGGATCACATCCCTGTCCGCCATATTCCTTAGGAACTGGAATACCAAGGAAACCATATTTTGCCATCTTTTCAACTGTCTCAACAGGGAACTGTTCATTTTCATCTGTTTCCTGTGCAAGAGGTTTAACTTCATTTTCAGCGAATTCTTTGAAAAGAGTTCTTGCCATTTCATGTTTTTTGCTTAAAGTAAAATCCATTTATCTTTCCTCCATATTTATTGTTTGCCCTAATTACTGAGCATCAACTGGTGTTTTTGTACGATCTGCGTTATAAACGTAGAATCCCTTACCTGATTTAACACCAAGGTTTCCACCTCTAACCATCTTACGGATTAATGGACATGCACGATATTTGCTGTCACCTGTTTCATTGTAAAGAACATCCATAATTGCAAGGCAGATATCTAAACCAACGAAATCTCCTAATTCAAGAGGTCCCATTGGGTGATTTGCACCAAGTTTCATTGCTGCATCAATGCCAGCGATGTCTGAAACACCTTCCATCTTAATGAAAGCAGCTTCGTTAATCATTGGGATTAAGATTCTGTTAACTACGAATCCGGCAGCTTCATTTACCTGTACAGGTGTCTTGCCGATTTCTTTTGAAATCTTGATGATTTCTTCTACTGTTTCGTCAGGTGTGTTAACGCCTGCGATAACTTCTACTAATTTCATTCTATCTGCAGGATTGAAGAAATGCATACCAATCATAGGACGTGTAAGACCATTTCCAATCTCTGTAATTGAAAGAGATGATGTGTTTGAAGCAAAGATACATTCAGGCTTACAAATCTTATCTAATTCGCCAAATGTTGTTTTCTTAACTTCCATATTTTCAAAAGCAGCTTCTACGATTAAATCGCAGTCAGCACATAAGTCTTCTTTAAGACCTGGTGTGATGCTTGCAAGAATACCATCAACCTGCTCCTGTGTCATTTTTTCTTTCTGTACAAGTCTTGCATAACCTTTAGCAATCTTGTCTTTTCCACCTTCAGCCCATTCCTGCTTGATGTCACATAATGCTACTGTGTATCCATCAACCTGAGCGAAAGCCTTAGCGATTCCCTGGCCCATTGTTCCGGCACCAATTACTCCTACCTTCATCTTTTTTCCTCCAAAAATACTTTTGCGAACTTGTCGCTTATTTATTCTGTAATAGATTAAACCATTACCTTAAATATGTGTGAAGAAATTCTTCCCACGGTTAAAACCGGAAAATCCGGTATTTAAAACAATATTAGCTGTGCCAAAGCACAATTACAAACTATTAGCAGTTCTTAAATGGAACAACTTTAAGTTTCTTTTCTTTATCCTTTTCAAGGAAGTTACCCATTCCGGCTTTCTGATCTTCTGTTTCGAAGCAGCTTCCGAATAATTTTTCTTCGATAACGATAGCATCATCCATAACTGCATCAAGTCCATCATTAATTGCCTTCTTGCAAGCTCTAACAGCGATAGGTGCATTCTTTGCAATACCTGCTGCTAACTTCTTTGCAGCATCCATAAGTTCTTCCTGTGGATATACTGCATTTACAAGACCGATTCTGTAAGCTTCGTCAGCCTTAATATTTCTTGCTGTATAAATCATCTGCTTAGCCATTCCAGGTCCAACGATTCTTGCAAGTCTCTGTGTTCCACCGAAACCTGGTGTAATTCCAAGACCTACTTCAGGCTGTCCGAAAATAGCGTTTTCTGAACAAATTCTAATATCACAACTCATTGAGATTTCGCATCCGCCACCTAAAGCGAATCCGTTAACTGCTGCGATTACTGGAATTTCTAATGTTTCAAGCTTTCTGAAAACATCATTACCTTTCTTACCAAAAGCTTCACCTTCTGATTTTGTAAGTGTTGACATTTCTCCAATATCAGCGCCTGCAACAAAAGATTTGTCTCCGGCACCTGTTAAAATAAGTGCTCTAGTTTCATTAACATCAATTGCATCAATTGCTTCGTTTAATTCATCAAGAACCTGGCTATTTAATGCGTTAAGAGCCTTTGGACGATTGATTGTAAGAATTCCAACGAATCCTTCCTGTTCATATGTAATGAATTCCATTGTTTTTTCTCCTTAATAAAAATAACTTTTTAAGTATTGAAACTTAATTATAAAAAGTGTTTATTAACACCATAAAAGCTGGCAGTTTCACTACCAGCCCTGGTTATATTTAAAATTAGTCACGTTCAACGATTGTAGTACATCCCATTCCGCCACCGATACATAAAGTAGCAAGACCCTTCTTAGCGTCTCTCTTCTGCATTTCGTGAAGTAATGTTACAAGAATACGACAACCTGATGCACCTACCGGATGACCAAGAGCAATAGCACCACCGTTTACGTTTACTTTGCTCATATCGAATTTTAAGTCTCTAGCTACTGCTACTGACTGAGCTGCGAAAGCTTCGTTAGCTTCGATTAAGTCCATATCATCAATTGTCATGTTAGCTTTTGCTAATGCTTTCTTAGTTGAAGCTACAGGTCCAACACCCATAATTGATGGATCAACACCACCAAGTGCTCCTGTTACGAATGTAGCCATTGGCTTAACACCTAATTCCTTAGCTTTTTCTTCGCTCATAACTACAACTGCTGCTGCACCATCATTGATACCTGAAGCATTACCTGCTGTAACAACACCATCAGGCTTACCTGAACAACATCTTAACTTGCTAAGTGATTCAGCTGTTGTTCCAGCTCTTGGGCCTTCATCTGTATCTACGATAACTGTCTGTTTTCTCTGTTTTACTTCTACAGGAACGATTTCATCTTTGAATTTTCCTTCAGCCATAGCCTTTTCACATTTCTGCTGTGAGTTAGCTGAGAAAGCATCTAATTCTTCTCTTGTAAGTCCCCACTGATCAGCTACGTTTTCAGCTGTAATCATCATGTGGTAGTTATTGAATGCATCTGTTAATGCATCGTTAACCATTGTATCAACAACTGTTCCGTTGTTCATTCTGTAACCAAATCTAGCCTGTGGTAAAGCATATGGAGCCATTGACATGTTTTCCATACCACCTGCAACAACGATATCAGCATCTCCTGCCTGAATCATCTGTGCAGCCATGTTTACACAGTTAAGACCTGAACCACATACAACGTTAACTGTAACTGCTGGTGTTTCAATTGGAAGTCCTGCCTTAAGTGCTGCCTGACGTGCTACGTTCTGTCCAAGTCCTGCCTGGATAACACATCCCATATATACGTGATCAACCTGATCAGCTGGAACACCTGCTCTGTTAAGAGCTTCCTTAATAACAATAGATCCTAAAACTGGTGCTGGAGTTGTGCTTAATGCTCCACCCATTTTTCCAATAGCTGTACGGCATGCGCCTGCGATAACTACTTTCTTTGACATAATATAAATCCTCCGTGATTTTTTTGATATGTTAACAGGTTTTATGTATAATTTCACCTGCTTGCTCACATACTCTCATAATACCATTTTTACTATTTCACCGCAAGAAAAAACAGATGACTTTTCTGTTACAATTTTGTAAAATTCCCACTTCTAGTAATAATATTATTAAGATTGTTATAATTTTAACAAATTATAATATCTTTGTCTAGTACAATATAAAAAAAAATGGCGAAAACCGCCATTTTTTTATTTTATTAGTCATTTCATCACTTTTACTTAATTTTATACTTGTGTATAACCTGAAAAATCATCCTGATTAAAATTCTGGTTGTAATCCTGATTATATGTTGAATTATGTCTTTCTGCTCTAATCTGACATAATTTTACATAAAGTTCAACGTTAGTTAACTGAACATAAGGATTAACAAAGAATACTCCAGGTAAACCAAGTGCTAATGCACCTACAAAATTCCAAAGTATGAATGATAAGTCCAGTACAAATGCATTAAACTTATTTCCATCCATTAATTCCTTACTTATTGCAAAAGCTTCCTGTTTTGACATATTAGGATTCTCAGCCAACAAATATGGAATCATACTATATTCATACGCCTTGATAATTCCCGGTATTATAAACAACAAACTCCAAAGTGTTGTGTACAAACCCTTGCAAAACATAATCTTAGCAGTGTTAAAATATCCATTTCTAAATGAATTTAATAATTCTCCCATTGGTGGATTAGATGTTCTGTTTAAGATATACCATCTGTAACATCCAACCTGTAAAGGTGCTACTAAGAAAATGGAAATTAAAAGACCAACAACTATTCCTACTGCTACAGCAATTCCCAACATTGCCCATACTGATCCGGGTATATTCTTCAGTCGGTTGTAAATTCTAAGATATGTCTGATATTCTGAACCATACAATGAACTGTTTCCAATGTTCAATATTTCATCATTTGACCATTCATCATAACTTGAAACACCGGAAAAATCCTGATCAATTGACCAATCTGTTGACTGATTATTTGAAATTCTTCTTGTTATTGTGTTTGTTGCACCACCAAGAATAATTGTCAAAATAAGCGTTACTAAAACTGCTTTCCAATAGTTCCCGAAAAAAATCTTTTTAGCATTTGCTTTTAAATCTGCTCTATTCCACATACTCTATCCTATCTTTAATTATTTAATTTCGTAAATCCATCCTTCAGGAGCTTCAATTCTACCCATCTGAATTCCTGTTAATGTATCGTAAAGTTTCTTTGTTATAGGTCCCATTTCTTCCATTCCACTTGGGAAGCAAATTTCTTTGCCATGGTCATTAATCTTTCCTACAGGTGAGATAACTGCTGCTGTACCGCAAAGGCCACATTCTGCGAAGTCTTTAACTTCATCAAAGTAAACTTCTCTTTCTTCAACTTTAAGTCCTAAATAATGTTCTGCAACATACATTAATGAACGTCTTGTAATTGATGGAAGAATACTGTTTGACTTAGGTGTAACTACTGTATTATCTTTTGTAACAAAAATAAAGTTAGCTCCACCTGTTTCTTCTACCTTAGTTCTTGTTGCTGCATCTAAGTACATATTTTCATCAAAACCTTCTGCGTGAGCTGTAACGATTGCATGTAAACTCATTGCATAGTTAAGACCTGCTTTAATATGACCTGTTCCGTGAGGTGCTGCTCTATCAAAATCACTTACCTTAATTGTGATAGGCTTAGCGCCACCCTTAAAGTAAGGTCCTACAGGTGTTGTAAATACTCTAAACTGATATTCTTCAGCCGGCTTTACACCTATAACTGATGAACTACCAAACATGTAAGGTCTAATATATAATGTAGCACCTGAACCATATGGTGGTACATAAGCTAAGTTAGCTTTTACTGTTTCTTCGATTGCTTTTACAAATCTATCCTGAGGGAAGACCGGCATTTCAAGTCTCTTAGCTGAATCTTCCATTCTCTTTGCATTTAAGTCAGGTCTGAACACTACTACACGTCCATCTTCTGTTGTGTAAGCTTTCATTCCTTCAAAACATGTCTGTGCATACTGTAATACACCTGCACATTCACTGATAACAACTGTTGCATCGTCAGTTAACTTACCGTCATCCCATTTACCATCTTTAAAGTTAGACACAAATCTCTTATCTGTCTGAACATAACCAAAACCTATATTGGCCCAATCAATATTTTTCTTGTCCATAATTCTATCCTCCGTGTGATATTTTTTTAGCCAGCATATCGAATAATAGGCTTTTCGTCCTTCACTCGGTCGCTTTCTCTAATATACTACTATTCTTCCAGCTTCGCAAGTACTCCGCTGTCATTAAGAACCTTAAGTGTATTTTTATATTCGCTGTAAATATTTACACTTATCTCTGTTCCATTTCTATAATTATAGTTGTCTCCACTATCAGTATAGTTAAGATCTATACTATAATCATATTCGTCTTTTTTTATCTTTTTCACATTATTAAGGTCTTTAATAAGTGCCGCTACCAGTTTTTTGTTTAAATCTTTATCTGTACTGCTATATCCGCCTTTTTGCATATCCAGAATATAACAACTTGACAAATATTTAACCGGTATCTTTGTAATCATAGTCAAATCATTTACTACCAAATTCTTAACATTCTCTTCCTGACTAACCGGCACTTCACCTCTTCTATACTGTCTTGTGATTATTTTTCCGCTTTTAAGCTTATATTTGATAATTATTCCCGTAGGACTAATTGTATACTCATATTCATCTTCATCCGAAACAGAACCATAATCATCATCAGACTGTCGTGTCAGTGCATAAAAACCATGGTGTTTTTTAGCCTTGCACTTGTTAATAATTTCTTTATGCAATTCAAGAGTCTTCTTAATTCTTTTTGCGTCGCCTTGATATGAATTAACAATATCTTTGCCGTTAATAATAAAATACTCTCTGTCTGCTTCCTTTACAATAACACTCTCAACTTCTGACTCTTTAGGAATTGTAGTGTCATATCCAAGACCTCCGGTTGCAATAATCACTATAAAAATCCCTGTTGTAACAAAAACAACCAGACTTTCCACTAAGCTACTTTTAAACATTGACAATCCTCTGTGAAATGCCAAATGAAGTAAAATATTAGAAGCAAATATTCCAATAATAATTCCAACAACAAGCCAAATATAAGATGCCAAAACACTGCTGTAAATATTTCCAAGCTGTGACATTATAAAGCCAATGGCAAGTCCACATGTAAAGCATGTTAAAAACTTTATAATTATTTCAACAATTGCGAATGCAAATCCGTTCTGAGCTGTTTCAGCTTTTCTCTTTTTGCACAAATGATAACAAACGATTGTGACAACTATTATAAATCCAATCCACCATATTGTATGTAATGCCAAACCGTCTCCAAAAGCAGATGTAAAGAATGCCATAATTGGACAAAGTAACGTATAAAGTGATGACGGCAGGTCTTTTTGTCCAACTCCCGGTAAAATTTCTCCTGGATAATAGCTACATAAAAATACGGCTATAGGATAGCACACGTTAATTGCCCCATAACAAATTATAACATCAATAGTTGTTCCACAACAAAGAGAGATGATTGCTATAAAACATATGTTGCCAATTAATACTAAGCACAATAAGCCTATTGTTGAAGCTCCGGCTATAAAAGCTTTATGTTCAAACGATAAAATCATACCTATTAAACCAATAACTATAACAGGCATCAATGTTGAAAATATAACTGAGGCAAACCTTGAAAAGAACAATGTTCTTCTGCTTACCGGAAAGCTGCCAAATAAGTCAACACATCTCTTATTATGCATGTACGAAAATGCAATTAAGGATATTACAATTGAATATCCTATTGCAATTGCCGCAAACAAAGTGGACGGTATAAGCACTCCATAAGTCTGCATTCTGTCTACATAATAATTATACTTCCCATCTGCAGATATGCTGGTAATCATTATAAATATTTCTGCCAAAGGATAGGCTAGAAATAACAAAATCCAATATGCTATGGAAACTGAAAGATATTTTCTATTAGTCCATTTAAATAATGCTATTGCCTTAGATTTATTACTTAAACTATTATTTTCCATATCCTGCGCCCTCCATTTCATTAATAAATACTTCCTCTAATGTGGAAGGCATAGTTTCTATAAACACAGGGTTTAAAGAATTAAGTTTTTCCATAATTTCATCTATATCTCCTCGTGCCATTACGCTAAAGTAGTTTCCAACCTGACTTATAATCTGAACATTCATTTCTGTAAGTGTTTTTACACTTGGACTATTCTTAAAAGCCATCTGAATTTTATGTATTTTATTTTTAAGGCTATCTGTTTCCTCATTAGTCAAAAGTGAACCATCGTGCAACATTACAATTCGGTCACATATGTCATCAATCTCTCTTAAATTATGAGATGCAATAATACATGTCATATTTCTGTCTGTCACATCTTGAATAATAAGTGTCTTAAGCGTTTTTCTTATAAGTGGATCCAAACCGTCAAAAATTTCATCTAAGAACAAATATTTAGGTTTTGCTGCAAAAGCAAGAATAAGTGATGCCTGTCGCTGCATTCCTTTACTCATATTTATAATTTTCTTTTTTCTTTCAATTGGGAACATTTCACATAATTCTTCAAATCTCTGCTGGTCCCATGTGGAATAAATATTTTTCAATAATTTCCCCATATTCTCAACTGTGCTGTCGTTAAAGAAAAACGGATAATCCGCAATATAATAACAACGCTCTTTTATTTTATGATTATCGAATGCAGGCTCTCCATCTATTATAACCTGACCCTCATCTGGTTCATAAACACCTGATAACGTCCTTAATAACGTACTCTTTCCACTTCCATTACTACCTGCCAATCCAAAAATTGTGCCTTCGCTAATAGAACAATTCATTCTATTTAGGGCTACATTTGAATCAAATTTTTTAGTCAAATTCTTAATTTCTATCATTCTGTGTCTACTCCCTCTATTATCTGTTCTATCATATTCACTATTTCTTCTTTTGTGACACCTTTTTTATACGCTTTCTTCAAAGCTCTTTTCAGTTCCTGCCTTGCGGCAATTTTTTCAGCCTCATCCTGACACAACTTATCTGATACAAAACTTCCACGTCCAACTGTAGAATATATATACCCATCAGCTTCAAGCATCTTATATGCTTTCGACACTGTGTTAGGATTAATTCCAAGCTCTGTTGCCAAAACACGCACAGGTGGTAATTTGGTATTGCTTTTTAACACTCCAAGAGATGCCAGTCTTACAACATCATCGTAAAGTTGCTGATATACCGGCGTTCTTGATTGAAAATTAACAGTAAGCATATTCTTTCCCCTTCACTATAATTGTACTACTACAACTAATACAATTATTATAGTATCTGCAACAGGGAAAAAAGTCAAGTGAATAACTACTAGAAATTAGGACGCGTACCTCAAAAAACGAAGTTTTTAAAATATCGGGGTACATCTACCACAAATTCAATCATATATTGTACAAAATCAGTTGGATTTTAGATGTGTGTTTCCCGCAAATATGACTTTTGAAATTTTACACAAAAATAAGGAGTACTACCAATTGGTCATACTCCTTATTTATTGAAAATCGCCCATAAAAGTTTGATAGCTATATGTTTGTCTTAAAACTTTTATGAGCGATTTTTTAATTTCTTAATTCTTTGAAGTTCTACTGCAACCTTTCCAGCAATTCGATTATTGTGTCAACACTGTAGAAGTTGTCTTCATTTCTATCGTCATATGGAATATCGATGTCGAAGTGGTCTTCAAGTCTTGCTATTAACTCCATTAATTGTTTTGATTCTAAAAATTCTGCTATGCTCATGTCTTCATCGTCCGGGTCTAACAGTGGATTGATGTCGCATAAAATTTCTACTATATCATTTCTCATAACTAACTCCTCCTGAAATACTTATTTAGAAATTTAATACTATTCATACATAGGATAAAAATATAACTTTCATATCTGTTTCCTGTCAGGTTTGTTTTGTTTTATTTATATTATTTTTCATCTGACTTTATATCTGATTATTCTGCCAACTTTTATCCTTGTATCATATTTACCATATTATGACCTACTGTTCAATATCTTTACACCATCTTTCTAAAAAAACTTCTTCCGTAACAATTTCCACACCTAATTGTTTGGCTTTTTTGTTTTTAGAAGATGCTGACATTGCATCATTGTTTATAAGATAATTAGTCTTAGCTGAAACTGAGCCTGTAACCTTTCCGCCATGCTTTTCAATATACGACTTTAGTTCATTACGGTTAGCAAAATGTTCCACTGAACCTGTTATTACAAAAGTCAAACCATCCATGTTCTGAGGAGTTGTATTTTCTTCCGGTTCTGCAATATTTACTTCTTTAAGAAGATTATCAAGTTTTTTGATATTGTCTTCGTCTGCAAAATACTGACAGAACTTCTCTGCCATTATTTCACCTATACCATCTATTTCAATCAACTCTTCAACACTTGCATTTCTTATTTTTTCAATGTTATTGTTAAACGCCTTGCAAATAAGCTTGGCATTGGCTGAACCAATATTTGGAATACCCAAGCTATAAATCAACGCTGAAAGTTCAACAGTTCTGGCTTTTTCCACTGAATCCATAAGATTATCATATGATTTCTGTCCAAATCCCGGTGTTGCAACTATTTCTTCATAATATCTGTCCAAATGGAAAATATCTGCAAATTCCTTAATGTAGCCCGCGTCAATAAACTTCTCCAAAGTTTCCTCTGATAATCCGTCAATGTTCATTCCGTTTCTTGACACAAACAAAGTAAATAACTTAACGTGTTTAGCCGGACACTGGCTGTTAGGGCAATAAAGTGTCTTTATTCCATTCTCTGCCTTCACTTCAGTTGCATAACCACATACAGGGCATTCCTTAGGCAAATCATCTATTCCGCTCTTTGTTAGATTCTCTGAAATCTGTGGAATAATCATATTAGCCTTGTAAACTTTAATTCTGTCACCGGAGCCAAGTTCTAATTCTTCCATAATACTAATATTATGCACACTTGCCCTGCTTACTGTTGTTCCTTCAAGTTCAACCGGTTCAAAAACTGCTACAGGATTAATAAGTCCTGTTCGACTTGGACTCCATTCAATATATTTAAGCGTAGTTTCTGCCTGTTCATCTTCCCATTTAAAAGCAATTCCGTTTCGTGGAAACTTGGCTGTAGTTCCAAGTGACAAACCATATTCAATATCATCAAACATAAGAACCAATCCGTCAGAAGGATAATCGTAAGTCTGAATTTTTTCAGCAAAATATTTTACTGCATCCTCCATTGAATTTCTTGTTACAACCCTGTACTCAACAACTTGAAATCCCTGACTTTCCATCCATTTGTACTGTTGCTCAATTGAATTGCCAAAGTCCACATCATCTGCATTAATAAGTGCAAACGCTACAAAATTAACATTTCGCTCTGCCGTAACCTGACTATTTAACTGGCGCACTGAACCTGAGCACAAATTTCTAGGATTCTTGTACTTAGAATCTGCATCTTCAATCTCTCTGTTAATCTGTTCAAAGTCAGAATATTTAATTATTGCTTCCCCTCTAAGAGTAAGTCTGCCCTTATAAGGTATTGAAATCGGTATATTCTTAAATGTTTTGGCATTGTTTGTTATTACTTCTCCAACCAATCCGTTGCCACGTGTTACAGCCTTTACAAGTTCTCCATTTTCATAAGTAAGAACAACTGTCAAGCCGTCCATTTTCCAAGACAAAAGACACTTTCTGTCTCCTGCAAAATCTGCCAATGCTCCAACTTCTTTAGTCTTATCAAGGGAAAGCATAGGGCTGTTGTGCTGCTCCTTTGGCAACTGACTGACAACCTGATAACCTACGTTAACTGTAGGGCTGTTAGACAACACCATGCCTGTTTCTTTCTCTAAGCCAACCAATTCATCATACAACTTATCATATTCAAAGTTAGTCATTATCTCATTGGCTTCCTGATAATATGCCTTGTTAGCTTTATTCAATAATTCTACAAGATCTTTAATTCTTTCTGACTTATCCATTATATCCACCTAACCTAAAATTAATTTTCTATAATTTTATTCTTTAATCTTTTTGAACCTTTGTTAAAATCAATTAAAATTTCTCATTAATTCTTTTAATTCACTGTCGGTGACCTTTCTATATTGTCCCACAGGAAGATTACCCAATTCAATGTTCATTATTCTTATTCTTTTCAACTTTTGAACATTATATCCAAGCTCTCCGCACATTCTTCTAATCTGTCTATTTAACCCTTGAGTTAAAACAATATTAAAAACATGCTTCTTCACCTTAGTTACCTTACACGGTCTTGTTACCTGATCAAGAATCCGTACACCTGTTGACATTTTCTTAATAAAATCGTCTGTTACCGGCTTATCAACTGTAACAACATACTCTTTCTCGTGATAATTTGAGCCTTTCAATATGTTATTAACAATTGAACCGTCGTTAGTCAAAAGTATTAACCCCTGAGAGTTCTTATCCAACCTTCCAATAGGGTAAATTCTCTTATCAAAATTAATAAAATCCACTATGTTGTCCGGGTTATTTAAATCTGTGGTACATTCAATTCCAACAGGTTTATTTAGTGCTATAAGAATCTGTTCTTCTTCTCTTGAAATATTCTTACCTTTAACCATTATACTATCATTGATGGTCACTTTTTGTCCCATCACTGCAGTTTTTCCGTTAACTTTTACAACGCCCTGCTCCACAAGTCTGTCTGCTTCCCTTCTGGAACAATATCCTGCATCACTTAAAAATTTATTCAATCTAATCTGTTCGTCCACTGACTTTTTTTCTTTTAATCTAATATTTTGTTCCATTTTTACACCAATTCAATATTTTATAATTGTTCATTTTTAATTGATTGTTTTCAAACATATTAAGTAGTTAAACAATTTTTATATTTTATATGTTTTTATTTTGCCACAATAACAAGCAGGCTTCCACTTTCCACTGAAATTCTGACTTTTTCACCAATAAAAGAATTACTTACGGCTGTAGGATTGTCCATTGTCAAAGTTACATTCTCTGCCTGATATTTTCCACCTTTTATTGTAACACCTTTAGCGTCTCCTCCAAAAGCAAAAACAGACAAATCTGCTCCGTCTTTTCCTTTTATTTCCAGTGTATCATTTGTAATCATAAAATAAACGTGATTTTTGTCTGTCATTTTGATTTTCACATTTTGCTTAGATGCCCAAAGCATTGTCTGAAAATTTGCCACCGTATGATCTATTCGTCCACCTGTGCCACCAAAAATCTCTATTTCATTGTAACCTGATTCTACGGCTCTTTCCACTGATAGCATCATGTCCGTGTCATCTTTTTCGACCTTGTGAACCTCTATGTTTTTTACATCGGGCACGTAGCCTAAAGAATCAAAATCTCCTAAAATAAAATCCGGCTGTATTCCCAACTTTTCAAGAGTAGCAAGTCCACCGTCTGCCGCTATAACATATTCATCTTTTTCTTTAGAAAAGTTGGTGCCGGAATTATCTCCGGCACCAACTATATAACATTTCTTATTCAACTATTAATCTCCTTAAGACCTTGGTCTTATTTAATTCTTGCCTCAGCTGTTGTTGTAGGTGCTTCTGTAGGCTTAGCTGTTGTAGCCTTCTGAGTAACTGTAGGCTTAGTTGTGGCAGCCTGTTTAGTTGCCTGTGTTGTCTTCTGTTCCTGCTTAGCAGTTGCCGGCTGTGTAGTTGCCTGAGTAGCTTTCTGAGCTGCTATAGTTGTTTCCTCTGTTTTTCCTGTGAGAGCATCAAGGAACTTCTTTAAGTTAGCATCTGACTTTTCAGCCTCCAAAAGTTCTTTCTGAACATCTGAAATTAATTTCTGAACGTCAGCATCTTTTGAAACCTTTGAAATATAATCTTTTATTTCATCACTCCACTTATTATGAATGTAAACATTTCCTGTTTTTGCATCTCTAATTACATAATATGTTGTAAGGCTTGGTACTTTAGTTGAAATGTTCTTGTATTCTGTCTGGTAGTATGCGTAAACAACATAAGTGTTGTCATAAGGACCATTCTTTGTATAACATTCAACTTCTGAATAGCTTGTAATGTACTTCTTCTGTGCTACATCACTTTCGCTAAGGTCTCCAATATTGTCAACGTATCTTGCAAGAATATCTAATCTCTTCTGTGAATCTTCAACTAAATATGCGTTAAGATAATTGTTTACAACGTCAGTAATTTCATCATATTTGTCATCTTCAAGTGGATTCTCCACATTGCTCTTCTTACTAGCTGATGAAGACTTGCCTGCAAGCTTGCTAATTGCAAAAACTGCTCCCACTACAACTACAACTGCCAAAACAATGGCAATGATAATGTCAAATCTTATCTGTTTTCTTTTCTTTTTTTTCTTTTTATTTTTTTTGTTTTTATTAGATGGCTCTTTAGACTCCACGTGATACGCTGCCGCTTCTTCAAGCATCTGGTCTATTTCTGAACTTGTTAACTTCTTCTCTTCAGTTTCCACTTTAATTCTCCTTACCCTATATTTAATCTTTTCTTTTTGTACTCAAAAATAATTCCCCATTAGTTTATCAAATATCATTTATAAATTCAACTTTAGTTTTTAGCCAACTATAAACTTGCAATAAACTAACTGACATTTTCAATGATATTTACTATGATATATTTTAAATTTAATTGCACTGACATTGTTCTACATATCTTCTTATTGATACCTTAGTCCATTTAATGTATAATTAGGGAGTTGTACCTGTAGTATAATGGATAGAACGTCGTCCTCCGGAGACGAAAATGCGGGTTCGATTCCCGCCAGGTGCGTATTTGTCATAAGGAGGGACCCAACATAGTTGGGAGGATTCCTTATGACTTTAGCAGACGCTACGAACGAAGTTCGTTTTAAATGCGTCTGCCACCCGTAAAGATAAGGAGGGACTAGGCGTAGTTGGGAGGATTCCTTATACAAAAAAGCTGCACTCCAACAACCATTGTGTGTTGCCAAAGCCACAGCTTTTTCATTTTCGAAGTTGTTTTCTAATAAACTTAAATGTTAAGACACCTAAATCCTGACTACACGAATATTCGCATATTATTAAGCTTACACTCCACTTTTATACTTATATCCGAGTGTGTTCCAATGTCTTCCACATCTGCATAACCACAGATTCAATAAGCCATTTTCCAACATAATCCTAGTATATTATCTCTTCCAGTTCTCTCTTATACTGATAAACATGGTTAGACAATACATCTATGGAATCAACTTCTCTTTCATTTACTTCTTCCACCATCAGATTCATTTCTTCCACAGACATCTGTTCTCCCAGAATTAATATCACTTCGTGGACTGAACTTGGAATAATGTAGAAATCACTGTTGTGTTCTCTTGCAAATTCCTTTAAAACTCCCGGATATGTAATGCATGCAGCGCCAAAGTTACGTGATGTATTAGTCAGCACATACATATCCATTTCTGCCTGTGCCCGCATTTTATCAACTTCTTCTTTTATCATTTGGCGAACATTATCAATACTAAATTCACCATAACTGATTTCTTCTGAAATTAATCCGTTCTCGTCATCATCTTCTGATGTAACCTGCCCCAAAACGATTTCAGATATAATATCTTCCATCTTCTTAATTTCAGGCGGGTATTCCTTCCAAGTATTATTTATTGCCGTTCTTCTTAACTCCTCCTTACTAATCCCCCACTTTTCAACATAAGCATTCTGAATTGCTATTGTCCCCTGCTCCTTCTCATTGCCCATAATCGAAACGAAAAACACAATTGCCATATCCAAAAATTTAAAATGTGGCATTGTTTTTAACGCCTGTCTGTTCATTTCGTAATTAACAAGCTTATAATAGATTTTGTCCTTTACTTTCGAAAAATCAGAAAACTGATTCACATCAAAAGTAAATCTTTTTGTACCTTCAGAATAAATCATAAAGATTTCTCTGCCTATGTTTTCGATACTTCTTCCTTTCTTATAATCCAAATAATAATCTCTCAGGTAAATTGTCGGTGTAGCCAACTGTCCCTCTTTAAAAATGCTTATAGTCTTTCTTCGAACATTGTTATTCTTAGTAACCGTTCTTACAACTGTTCTCACGTCATCAAAAGACTCTCTTGCTATATCTTCTACTTCCCACTTTACCTGTTCTATAAACTGTTCGTATGTCATGAATGTATCCCCCTGACATTATGCGACATTATAGAATATGTAGTCGATGTATTCATTATAAAATTCCACTATATGTTTTTCAAGTGTCAAATTGTTTGTATAACTAATATTTATTGTCTGTAGATATAGTAAGGTATAAAAAACTCAACTCCTCATTTTTTAGATTACACCGGAAACAGAAATTTATAACTCAGATTATACTTAAAGCAGAAATTTTTCGCTCAGATTACACTCATAACAGAAACTTATAACATAAATAAAAAAAGAAAAAGTGCCGCACTAAACGACACTTAATCCTTTAACTCTTATCTATTTCTAATGGCCTCAATTGGTCTCTTTGATGCAATTTTGTAAACCGGTATGAAACTTGCCACTGCCGCAACTCCAATACTAATTACAAGTAAAAGTAGTATCTGTCTTGGTCCAAAATTAAGTATTGTAATAAGTATTCCTGCTTTTTTTCTAAACATACCGTTGATTATTGCTGTTGCCGCACCTGTTCCAATTGTTGAAAGAACAAAGTTAATCATTGCAATAATAAAACTTTCTAAGAAGAAAATTCTAAATACATCATTGCTTCTTGCGCCGATTGCTCTAAGAATTCCGATTTCCTGCTTCTTATATGAAATACTTGTTGCAATAAAGTTAGATAACATAATCATTGCAAATACTGCAAAACCAATACCAATGTATAAGAATACCTTTGACATTACTTTCAAAACTTCATTAACTGTGTCCAGTTCAAAAGTTACTGAGTTTTCAATCTGATATTTCATATTGCCCTGTTCTGTGTAGCAATATTTTACAAGTTTTTCAATATCTGCCTTGTTTGTTGGCATTGTTGCAACTGCATATGAATATTCGCCCTTGCCTTCAGTCCATTTTAAATTATAAAGGCTGTCAGGAAGTACATAAAGGTCTGAATATTTATCTGCTTTTCCATCTGCATTTAGCACACCAACTACCTTAACTCCATTAATTGATTTATCTTCATTATCAATATGATAATCCAATGTGTACTGGCTGTCTTTCAAAATCTTCAACGCTTCTTTTTTACTGTAAGAATAGCCTTCTTCATCATTTTTTGATAATGCATTGATATCTATGATAATCTCATTATCAGCAAGTTTAGTCTTTTCACCATCGACCCATGTTACATCTTTTGTATCAATTTCACTTAATGACGCAATTCTTGAAGAATCAATATATGTATCATCACTTGACACGTACATATAGTTAGTAATTAACTGTACATAATTAGGATATTCTTCCTTAATGCTGTTAAGCATTCCCTCGCTTACAAAAATATCGCAAGCCAAACTGTACTGTTGAATATGTGCCAGTTCCTGACTTAAAGCAAAATCAGTCAAATTCTGTGCTGATGTTTTGCCCTTGCTATCTTCTGAAATAGACTTGTACCTATCCATATCAACCTTTGTATCAACAATACCAACTACAGTAAATTCCTTCTTGTCAATTTTAAGTTTCTTGCCAACTAAGTCATTGTAATATTTTATTTCAGACTTTGTACCATCTTCTGAAATATATCCTGCTTTGGCATATGTTTCATAAACATAAGAACTAATTGCGATTTCATTGTTGTCTTTTGGTAATTTTCCTGCAACAATTTTATAGCCCATTTCTTTAATTTTAGATTCTGTCAAATTAGCATAGCCTGAAAAAGTTAATGCATAATGGCACATATCACCATTCTTTGTTAATTCAACTTCCTTATTATAATTAGGTAAAACCATATCCTGATTTGTAACGACAACTCCTGTAAAATCAAGTCCTGTATCTTTATTTAACTTAGTTATTTCGTCTTCTCTAATGCTGTTGCCATAATCGCTCCAGTATGCGTTCATTCCTGAACCGATTTTTAACGACTTAATAACTGACGCATAAGTTATGTTCGTATCTTTAATTGAATTAGTGCATGTTTTAATGTGATTGTAGTTTCCAAAAGTATCTGCCAAAGCAAATAATGAAAATGCAACAAATGAAAGTAAAATTGTAACTACAAGTCTGATTTTCTTATGTTTTAAACCACTTGCCCCTATTTTGAAAGCATTCTTCAAAGGTAATTTAGACTTAATAAGTTTAAAATCGCCTTTCTTATGAACAATATCTTCCTCGTTAGTCTGCTGGAAACTTCCCCTATCTGCTTTTTTAATTATAGCCTTTAAGTCTGTTCCAATACCGTCAATATACTGATTTATTCTTTCTCTATCTTCTTCTGTTAAATGGTATCCTGACTTAATAGTCATTGTGTCATTTTCAAAACTAATACCATTATTAAGTTCTTCACCCTGTTTTTCATACCCAACCTTACGAGTAACATCATCAATTACATTTCCATCTGCAAGTTCGATAATTCTGTCACCAAACTGCTCTGCAAACTCCCTGTCATGAGATACTACTATTACAAGTTTATCCTTAGATAAATTCTTAAGTGTTTCAAATACCTGTCTTCCTGTGTTAGAATCAAGTGCTCCTGTTGGCTCATCTGCCATAATTATTTCAGGCTGTTTTACAAGTGCTCTTGCAATTGCAACTCTCTGTTTCTGACCACCTGAAAGTTCGTTAGGTTTTCTGTCACCAAAGCCCTCCAAATCAACCTGTTTTAAAATTCTATTAATTTCTTCATCTGTAGCCTTCTTTCCCTGAAGCTCAATTGCCAAAGCAATATTAGCTCCTACTGAAAATTCTTCTAACACATTGTATTCCTGAAAAATAAATCCTACATATGTATTACGATATGAATCAAAATGACTCTGTTTAAAGTCTTTAGATGAAACTCCCTTAATAATAATTTCACCTTCATCATATTTATCAAGTCCACCTAAAAGGTTTAATAATGTAGATTTACCACTACCTGATTTTCCTAAAAGAAAAACCAACCCCTTTTCAGGGAACTTAATAGACACGTCATTTAAGGCTGTTACAGACACACCCTTTTTGGTCTTATAAACCTTTTTCAAATTTCTTGTCTCTAGCATAGTTTTCTCCCCTACTCTCTATCTTGTTTTCATTGTACTATTGCAACTAGTACAATTAATACAATTCAAGTTATATCATACGGATTGTATTAAGTCAACACATTTTTTTATCAACTTTGAGGTCAAAAAAAGAGACTGTACCATTTTAGTACAATCTCTTCTAATTTCAGTCTTTATTTTTTCTTTGCTTATTTTCACTATAAGCAACCACTCCAATATTACCAGAACCACAAAAATTTCTAGTACTCATTGGCACCTGCGTTTTCGTTCTTAACGATTTTTACAATTTTACTTGTTCCAAGTCTGTCAGCGCCAAGCTCAATGAACTTTTCTGCGTCTTCTAATGAACTGATTCCACCTGCTGCCTTAATCTTTGTTCCGTTAGAAATATTGTCTGCAAAAATTTTTACAACATGGAATGTTGCTCCCTCTGTTGAGAAACCTGTTGAAGTCTTAATGAAATCTGCCTTTGACATTGATACTACATTAGTAACCTTAGCGATTTCTTCATCAGTTAATAAACAAGTTTCAACGATTACCTTAAGTAATCTGCCGTCACAAGCTTCTTTTATCTTGTTGATTTCGCAGAAAATATCATCCCATCTTCCTTCTTTAGCCCATCCAATATTAATAACCATATCGATTTCCGCTGCGCCTTCTTTAACTGCCTGTGCTGCTTCTGCACATTTGATTTCTGTAGTATTATATCCATTAGGGAAACCAATAACTGTACAGATTGCAATCTTGCCGCCCACATAATCAGCAGCCTGTTTTACAAATGATGGTGGAATACAAACTGATGCTGTTTCATATTTGATTCCGTCATCACAAATCTCCTTAATCTGCTCCCAAGTAGATTCAGGTTTTAATAATGTATGATCTACCTTGCTTAAAATTTCTTTAATTTCCATTATAATTCCTCCGTCTAAAAAATCTTTGATTCCCGTTCAAAAATTTAATTCCCGCTTCTTTAATTATAACAAAAATATCAATATTATCAATTCTTAATCCTTATAGTTTTCTTTGAACTATAAGCTCCATAAACTTTTTTTCCTGATACTTTCTTATAAGCTCTCATTCTGAAATAATATTTCTTTTTATTTGTAAGTTTTGTAATTGTTTTTGTTTTCAAAGAAGACTTGGCTGTTGTTGTCTTTGCCTTCTTAAAAGACTTATTTCTGCCATACTGGATTTCGTAACCGGATATTCCCGATACCTTTTTCCAACCCAATTTGACTTTTTTGCCTTTAAGGTTGGTTGCCTTTGTAAGACTTACTTTCTTTGGAACTATTTTAAATATTTTTGTAATCGTGCCACTATAATTGCCTTTAAAAACAATCTTTACAGTGCCATTTCCAACCTTTTTGTTAGATGAATATATTATATTATAATTCTGAGTTGAAATTACCTGCCCGTTGCTGTCTTTTACTGTAACTGTAGGTTTAAAGGCTTTTCCTGTATATTCATATTTTGTTTTTGAAATTGTTATCTGACTAATTTTTGCTATGTCTGTTGTTTTAATGTGACCACAGGTTTTACATTTATATGTAGCTTTTCCATTTATTGTGGTTGTTGATTTTGACACTAATTGATAAAATTCATACTGATGTCCTGTAATACTGCAAGGTCTTGAAAGCAAAATATTAACATCCATTCCACTTCCCACGCCATCTACCGTGCCTGACTCAGTATATTGCCAAATATCATATTCTTTGTTGTACTCACTTGTGTTATTATATCTTGCAACCCATTTTCCCCAATTATCAAATCTTGAATCAGTAAGTCTATTGGTCCACCAATAATAGTTAGAATAAACACCAACCTTATAGCCGGCATTTTTTACAATATTGCAAAAAATTTCAGCCATATCCCCATACTGCTTAGTAGTCATTCCAACCTGAGATTTGTCCTCTATATCGTAATAAACAGTCATTGTAGGTTTAGCTCCGGCTTCTTCAATCATTCTAAGAACGTGTTCTGCCTCACTTCTAGCCATATCTTCTAAAGTCTTTTCTTTGTCATTGTCAACTGCATATGAATACAAATAAACTCCATATTGAATGCCATTGTCCTCACAACCTTTTACATTCTGCACAAACTTTATGTCATCCTGATTTCTTTCATCATTTCCATATCCACATCTAAGCAAAGCAAAACTAATCCCTGCCGCCTTAACCTTTGCCCAATCAATGTCACCGTTGTGATAACTTACATCAATTCCTTTAGCTATTGCACCTTTTATTTCATTGCCATTTCCATCATAAAAAATTCCATTGGCTGATGACCATGGTGTAGCACCGCTTACCTGAACAGAAAAAGTGCAAATGCAAAGTCCTATAACTGCTGCTTTTTTAACAATATTCCTTAATTGACTCATTTTTCACCTCCGTGCTTCTAACACACTATTTTCCCAATTTCTACATATTTTTTTAGAATCATACTAACATAATTATTTGTAGCTAATTATAACACAGAAAAATCCCCATACCAACACTAAGTCGATATGGGGATTTCTTTATTTTGTTAAGATGTTATCCTTCAATAGCAATGAACTTTTCTTTTTCTTCGATTGGTTCTTTGTTCTTAGGTATTTCGAAGGTTAAAATACCATTCTCATACTTTGGATGAACCTGTTCTGCTGTAACATGTTCACCAACATAAAAGCTTCTGCTCATACTTCCTGCATAACGTTCACGTCTTACATACTTACCTTCCTTGTCCTTTTCATCCTTGTCAAGACCTTTGGCTGCATTAATTGTTAATGTACCATTTTCAAGTTTAATCTTGATTTCGTCCTTCTTAAATCCCGGAAGATCAACTGCAACCTGATATCCGTCATCAGTTTCCTTAACATCAGTTTTCATTAGGTTCTTTGCATGTTTTCCATACAATTCCTTGTCTACATCAGGTAATGTAGGGAATGAAAAATCGTCCATAAAATCATCAAATAAGTTTTCTCCAAAAATACTAGGCATCATCATAAGTCATATCTCCTTTCGTCTAATAGATATAAAATTTGTAATTGCACTATCGGAGAAATCCGAGGTGTTGATTATCTGAACTAACGAATTTGATTTAGATTTTAAAGCTTGAATCTTTAATTATTTCTTTAAATCTTTATCTCTTCCTTCGTTCTGACTATGTTATAGTCCTTTTTGTTAGCACTGTCAAGATGTGAGTGCTAATTTTTTGAGATTTTTTTTGCAAACCTTGATTTTACGAGGTTTGCAACACTTTTTCTTCCTTATAATCATCACTTTTTCTTGGTTTGACACCATTTTGACACCAATTTTTTATTTTTGGTGTCAGCTAATTGCTACGCTTTCTAGCCTTGTGATTTCACTCTCAATTCTGGACATCTCACTTACATGGTTATATACGTCCATTGTTACATCTATGTGGGCGTGTCCCATAATATATTGAAGAACTTTTACGTCTATTCTCTTTTCTGCCATTCTGGTACAAGCCGTATGTCGCATAATGTGAGCAGATACCTTTGGTAACAATTCAGCATTTCTATGTTCAGTTTTTGCAATTTGAACTTCTTTTTTGTTATATGCGTCTACAATATTATATAAGATATTGTTTATCGCATTAGGCATGAGTGGTCTGCCGGACTTTGCCATGAAAATGAATCCTTTATAACCGTCTATCTCAACATCTTTTCCTTTTTGAAGCATAAAGTTTAATTTCTTTTGTTCTTCAAATGCTCTTTGTACATCTGATGTCATAGGGATAGTTCGGATTCCAGAATCCGTCTTTGGCGTGGAAATATGGAATTTATAGCCATCTCCTAAATCTTTATAAATCAACTGATGGTCAATACTTACTGCTTTTGTTCTGACATCTACATCTTCCCAAGTCAATCCAATCAGTTCTCCGCACCTTACACCAGTTCCTAACATGATTCTGAGCATTGGATAGTAGGTGTTGTATACTTGATTATTTTTCACAAATTCCAGCATTTTTTCCTGTTGTAAAACTGTTAAGGCAATACGTTCTTCTGCCTGTCTACCATAATCACTGATAGAAAACTTTGCCGGATTCTTGCGGATAATATCATCATCAACAGCCATTTCCAGTGCCGGACAAATCATATTTTCAATAAATTTTATTGTAGAATATGCATATCCTGCTTTAGAAAGTTTTGAGTAAAATGATTTGATGTGTGATGGTAAAATCTGAACAACCTTGATGTTTCCAATTTCATCTTTGACACGATTCTCCCATGTTTTCAGATAATTTGCTCTAGTAGATTCTTTCAGCTCCCTAGTAGACATATATCTTTCAAACAATTTATTAAGAGTAAGTTTTTTGATTGCTCCATCAGTTAAAATGTTATCTTCCAAGTCTTTTGCAATCTGCTTTTCCTTTTCCCTTAATTCCGGTAAATCTCTTGCATATACTGTCAGACGTTTTCCGCTTCTTATATCTGTATAACGGTAACTGTATCTACCATCTTTACGCCAGCTTTCGCCCTCTCTTAATTTTCTTCCTTTATGGTCTTTTCTGCTATTTGCCATGAGAAACATTCCTTTCTGTAATAGCCCCCTTTTGTTCTCATGACGTGGTTATGTCCATAAATATTGTACCATATATCACAAGAAACATAAATGAAAAAGGGTGTTATTCTTCCAGATATGAGAGGTAATTTTTGACTTTTTCTACCGAATAAAGAACCCTACGTCCAATCACAATTTTTGCTCCTGCCTGTTCTCCAATCTTTCTTGCAGTAGCATGACCACAAGATAACATTGCAGACAATTTATCTATATTTACCGTTATCGGCTGTGAGGTTGGTCTTTCTTTTGTTTTGTTCATCTGTCAGCCCTCCTTTTACCGACCTGTATTATCGTCATTTTCTGCACACCCGTAAAAGTATCACTCTCCTTTACCATGTGCTTTTTACAAGCAATCAGACGGCTTTGGCAAGCTCCACTGGTATCTCAACCATTCCCATTCTTGTGGGCTGAACCGTGTCATACGGGTGTATCATTATCCTGTGTTGCAGGTCATGGCAGAACGACTTTTCCAACGGTCGCTCCCAGATCATTGCATGAATCGCTATCTCCCGATTGGAAAAGTCACGGCGTACAATCTCTGACGGCTCACTGCAAGCACAAACGTATCTGACTGCTTTATTCACTTGTCAAAGAACTGTTAGGCTCTTGTCAGCCTGTATCAATTCATTTTTTCAAATGGACTGATACAGAATGATAAGAAAAAGCGGAACAGGAAAGAGGGGAGTTTGTTAAATCATGCTCCGCTCAAGTATTGCTTAGTATTCGTCTATTTCAAATTCACATATCATTTTCAAAAGGGCTTCTCTGATACGTCCCTTTAATTCCATATCAACCACAATGTATACGTTGCCGTATTCATCGTAAAATGGGCGTAAACAGCATTTTGATATGTATGCTTCATAGAACAGCAACAGCTTTTCTATGGCGTTTTCGTTACCGTCCACGGCTGATGATATGAGAAAAAATGATGGAAGTGTGTGTTGCTTATTCTTCATTTGTTTTCTTCTCCTTTAACTGCTTTCTGATTTCTTCAAGTGAATTTCTTCTGTTCCTGTATGATGTGCTTCGGTTGATGTTCAGCTTTTCGCCTATCTCCGAATCACTCATATCCAAGAAGAAAAACATCAATACAATGTTTCGGCTCTGCTCCGGCAACTGTTTCAGTGCTTCTGCAAGTTCTTCATCAAGTACACGGATTTCTGTACCGCACACATCGAACGTTGTATATTCACTTTCGTAATCGTCCCATACAATCAATTTCTCAACAACAATCTCTGGAAGCTCACAAAAGGATACTTCCTTTGCCTGTCGTCTGGCTAATTCCTTGCGGTAGTTACGGACAATGCCTTTCACAACCTTTTTGAGCTTACAGTCAAACTGACACTGTATTGTCTTTTGGAAGTCTGATGGTTTCAAAATCACACCCCCTTTCGCTATGAAGTGAAAAGTATGTATCCCTCTTTCCGCACCATATCTGTACAGCAGGGTGTGATTTGTTGCAGGATTGAAAAAATTTTTTGTAAATATGAAAACAGCCTATTTGAATCAATAACAAATAGACTGTTTTTAAAACATCTGATATATGAGTTTTTAATTCATGTTCAAGGACTGATGATGTACTAAGAAAAAGACGGAATAAATTCGGTTGTCGGTATAGACTGCCTGTTTTACTTAGAATCACAAATTGCTCCTTGACCAGAGCAATCCTGTGAAAATAGAAAAGGACAGCTCTGGTTATACCAAAACCGTCCCTATATTTTTGGACATTATAAAAGAGATTACCCACGGAACGGTTTTTTTTATTTACCGAACGGGGTAATATTTTTATCGAATTTATAGTTCATATATTATGAGTTTTTAACACATTCTAATCACATAACATGAAGTATAAACTCATGCTAGGTGATTAAAAATGAGAAAAAAGAAAGATACGCACAGCTTTGATTTTCGTCCTTTAGGACTGGCAATCAGAGAAGCCAGAGAGAAAGCAGGGCTTTCCAGAAATGATTTAGGCGATAAAGTCTTTTACGGAGAACGTCATATCGCAGATATTGAAAATATCGGGAAACACCCTAGCTTTCAGTTATTCCATGATTTAGTTACCATGTTCAATATATCTGTTGACGAGTATTTCTATCCAGCGAAGAATGTTGAAAAAAATACAGCCCGCCGTCAGATAGATTCGTCACTTGATTTATTGAGTGATAACGAATTAAAAATCATTCAAGGTACGATTGACGGTATCTTGAACAGCAGAGAGAATAAGAAGTGATTTGCTTCTTATTCTCTCTGTTTTTCTATACTTATCTGTTGATCTGCTCCGCAGGTAACAAATAAGAGCCGATAACCCAAGATATATGTTCTTGGCATTATCGGCTCTGCGTCTTAGCGTCTGGCTCTTTGATAATAGCTATTTTTCCACACTTAACATTGATTAAAGTTTCATGTCTGCACTTCGGACAGAACAATGGAAAATTTATCAATTCCGTATCTAATCTTATTTTTATTCGTGTCTTGTTATTACAATTAGGACAGTAAATCCATTCCATACGTTCAACCTCCATACTAGTCTAGTGTATCTATATATTCTTCCAAACAAATTCCTTGAGAGTATATTTCCGACGCAACTTCTTTCCCGACGTATCTGTAATGCCAAGGTTCATTTATAATACCTGTTATATCCGTCTTATTTGAGGGATAACGCTTTATAAACCCATATGTGTGAGCATTTTCCTCAAGCCATTTATAAACATCATCACTTGAACTTTTTGTAGTATCTGCGTTTATATCGACCGCAATACCAAGCTGATGTTCACTTGTTCCGGGAATCGCTACCCATTGCTCTGCAAGTTTTTTTGCTTCTGACTTTGATTTTCCCTCATTTTCATATGCTTCTATTTTTTCGTCCATTAGTTGTTGTTGTTCTTCCTGTGTCCTATATCCCTCTCTGACAAATAAACTATACCCTTGTGCTCTTGCGTCATCGAACATTTCCTGCAACTCTGGGTAAATTCTGGAATCAACCTTTTTACCGTTTGATAATTCTGTAAGCTGTACTTTATAATCAGCAGGAATATAATTATCACGATTTACAAGAATCAAATTCCAGCCATTATCTTCACTGGCTATATGATGTGTTATGCTACCAAGAAAAGGCATTGTAAAAAATGAATTAAGAAACTTTCCTGCCATCGCACATAACATTACTATAAATAACAGAATAAAAAGTTTTTTTACTTTAAATCTTCTTCGTCTTTTATATCGTTTCAATTATTTTATCTCCACCATTTTGTAAACCCTGTACAGTATAGGTTGAAAAGCCAGACATATCACTGCATATACAGGAACAATAACGGTTGCTATTGTTGTTACTTTATTTCCCAATGTTATAAGTCCAGCTTCTTTAATATCTAAATAAACTTCTAATAGCTGGTCTGGAAAGAACGAGCATAATCCCGGCAATGTAATAATTCTGCTTAAAAACGGAAATGCACATAACACAATGAATGGTACAATAATCGCAGTTGGAGTAGAGCGTGTGAGTGCTGATACAATCATTGCAAGCGTAGAAGCAAATACAGTTCCAATATATCCCCCAACAACAATAAAAAGATATGCCTGTAAAAAAGTAATATTATAAACACTTCTCCACAAATCTAACTGGATTGGACAGTTTGCACCGTCTGCACCTAATACAAAAAGTACAATAAGCGTATATAAAAATACAAACATTAGATAAAATCCTGTAGTAATACAAAAACCTGCTCCTACCTTTGCGGAAATCCCCTTGCTTCTTCCAAATCGTGCAGAGAAAAAAATGGAATCTGCTTTTGACTGAAATTCATCCGAAAATATCCCGGATGCCAGAAAACCGATGACTAAAGCCAGCATCAGAATAAAGGTTGATATATTTTGCAATAATGCAGACCAACCGTCTATATATTCATAGTAAAATGGCGTTTTCAGTTCTTCATATTTCTGAATCATAAAATCTTTTTCTGCCTGCGAAAATGTTTCTCCTCCAGACTCAAGCCAATTTTTTAAAGTAGAAATTCTTCTTTCATAGATAGTTCCAACTTCATCATCAGAAATATGATCCGGCGCATAATAATTGTAATCTCTATAATCACTGAATGCACAAATGATGACATCCATAATACCAGCTATGCCCTGCTTTTTTGCATATGCCTTATTTTGTTCTGTAATGTCATCCGACAATGCCTCTTTCGAACTGTTAATTGTCTTGTTTTCTTCCAGTGCCTTACTCAATGTATCAGTGGTTAAATAACCTGCCCATTGGTTTTTAGCTTCTCTTAAATCTCTTGAAGCCGAAATTCCAACAGAAGAATTTCCATTTTCATCAACAAATTCCACCTTGTTAATCGTTAAAATACTTGTTATCACCAGTATTACGAATAATACGATAACAGCAATTCTATTTTTTGATTTAGAAAACACTTTTTTGATTTCATAGCGTAGCATTTTCATCACCTGCTTTCTCTCCAAAATAATATAAAAATACATCTTCCAGTGACGCTTCTACACGCACTGCATTTCCAACCGGTTTTTCGTGAGAAATAATTCGTAGCATAACTTGATTTATTTCTGATTTCATATTGGAAATTTTATATTTTTCCATGAAATCAGACACCTTATTTTTCGGTACAAGGCATTCCCATACCGCTTCTGTCATAGAATTTATCAATTCATCTATGCTTCCTTTGTGCAGAATTTCTCCGTCTTTCATCAACCAGATTTCATTCGCAATATACTCAATATCCGAAACGATATGTGTCGATAATAACACCAGCCTGTCTTCTGAAAGCTCACTAATCAAATTGCGAAACCTAATTCTTTCATTTGGGTCAAGTCCTGCTGTTGGTTCATCAAGTATTAAAATCTTAGGATTATTCAACATAGCCTGTGCAATTCCGGCTCTGCGCTTCATACCACCAGATAATTTTTTCATTTTTTTATGAGCTACTTTTGAAAGACCAACCTTAGCAATCAATTCTTTTACTCGCTTTTTTGCAACAATAGGGCGTATTCCTTTTAGCGCTCCAATATAAAGTAAATAATCCTCCACTGTAAATTCGGGATAAAATCCAAAATCCTGCGGTAAATACCCCAACAGTTTACGATATTCGCTGTCCATACTAAAAATATCTTTTCCATTACAGCATATCGTTCCGCTTGTTGGCTTTAAAAGAGTACACAACATTCTCATTAAAGTTGTTTTTCCTGCTCCGTTTACACCTAAAAGACCATACACACCATTTGTCATAGTGAGGTTTATATGATTGACAGCCGTAAAATCTCCAAATTCTTTTGTTAAACCATCAAGCTCTAATTTCATCAAATGACACCTCCAAATATTGATTACAATTCTTTAAAACACGATATATAGCAAAAGCAATAAAAAGTATTGTTGCACCCAGCAGTGCTGACCAGATGGGAACAGTAACCATGATATATACGTTTTCATTTAAAACAATAAAAAGCCATACTGCACTCCATATCACACACAGAACAATCGCAACCGTTTCACTGAAAGAGTGTTTACTGCATAAAATTCCAAAACAGATACAGGCAGTTACACAAAGCGGAAAAAGAAATTGAACTACTAACTCTGACAATTCATAATGTAAACCTGCTGAAACAACTCCTAAAAATACAGTTATCAAAAAAATATCTGTAACACCAAATAACAGCATACGTGTAGCATATACTTGTTTTAATGAATAATAGGAAGTAGCTTCTATTTCCATACATTCACATGACCTGTTTTTCCATAGTTCGGGAATAATAAGGATTACAAATAGTGTGGCTACTACACCCATACTTCTTTTTAGATATATTTCATCATGGATAGAACTTAAAGCAATCCATAATGCCACTAAAATCATAAATTGAAGAACCCACCATCTTTTTTGTATCACACGAAGCTGTGTCCACAAAAAGTCATGGTAAGAAAGCATTCGTTCTTGCTCTGCCATAAAAAAGGCATTTTTAGATTTATAAATTGTTTCCTGTATTTTTTCTTCGTTGGCTTCCACTTGTACGCTTTCCCTATATTTTTTTATCTTTTCTTTCTTACTCATCTAATTCCTCCTTTCCGAGAAGTTCCCTTAACTGTTTCCGTGCTTTTTGCAAACGATACTTTACCAGTGGAAGTCCAATTTGCAATGTATCAGAAATTTCTGTCAGTTTTAGTTCTTGAAAATAATAAAGTGTAAGCACTTCTCTTGAATCATCTGGAAGTTGTTCTAAAATCTGTTCTATCAAAACTCTATTCAAAATTTGTTCCGTTTGATTTTCTTCCTCAAATGCATTTTCTTCCAGAAGTGTTTCTTTTGTCCTCTTTAAATAATCTTTACACAGATTACCTGCTATCGTATATAAATAATTCAGTGTTTTCCCTTTATAATGATAGTCGGACAATTTTGTGAAAAAACGTATAAAAGTTTCCTGCGTTAAATCTTCCGCATATGTTTGATCGAAACAATGATGATAACAGTAGCTTAAAATTTCTTGATAATACTTGTGGACAAACAAATCAAAAGCATTATCATCCCCTTGCTTCATTTTTCTAATTAGTAGAAAATCATTATACACAAAATCCCCCTTTCTCATTATTAGAAGTTCAAAATATTTATCCCGTTCTATAATGTATAACGATTGAGAGCAATAAAAAGATAGTATAAATTTAATTTTTTTCATAAAATACAATAACGAATTGTTTTACACACTACTTTTCTCTCATAAGGCAATTATAATGTACTAATAAGATTACTGCAAAATATCAACCAAGATGAACCGTGCTTACACTTTTAAGCACAGATTTTATTCTTATCCTATAATCTTCCAGTTATCGTCCTTATGAAGCACAAGGTCATACTGTGAGATTTGCGTCATTTTCGACTTATTATCCAGATATTTCACAGACACGCTGACCTTGAGGTTGTCGCCATCTTTGGTAAAGACAGGGTTTACCAGTTCTGAAAATACATAATCGCCGGATACAGGAGCAAGCACACCGTCTTTGACATAGTAGGCAAGTTCTTTCTCCGTAGCGGTAGGGTACAGTTTAAAGAATGTTTCCAAGAAAGCGGTGGCGTCCTTGACTGTATCGGAGCTGACACTGGCATCGGCTTCCTGTGCTTTCGGTTCATACTTTGATTTTTGTACTGCCGGAGCAAGGGTAGGATTTTGGGTAATGACCATTGCACCGTCCTTATCCACATGAACGGTCACGGTATAGTTTTCTGTGACTGCCTGTGTCTGTTCTCCCTCTTTTACCTGCTGATCTACTTCGTAGGCAACGGTAAAATCGTCCGTTCCAGACTGTTCTACATTCCAGACCAGCACATTTGTAACAGTGGCACTGGTTGGTATATCGGTTCGGATGGTATCGGCGTTCAAGTCCTGTAATTCTTTTGTAAGGTATTTACTGATTTCCGTTGTCCTTGCTTCAATGGCTTCCTTGCTGGTATCCCATGAGTAGTAGGCTTTCGCAAAGTTCTTGACGAAATTCTCAATACCGTTGGTATCGTTCAATCTTAGCTGAATGATTTCTTTTTCATGTACCGTGTGGGTGTCAATGGCGGTAAAGTTCTTATACACACCAAAACTGGTGCTTGCTAAAAGCACCGCCCACAACAGCAGGACAGATTTCTTATGTGTCCCGACTTTCATGGTACGCACTTTCTTATTCTTAGGTGCTTTCTCTGTTTTTTCTTTCTTCTTAAACATATTTCAAGTCCTTTCTATTGTTTGATTCTTCCGGCACAAATGATGTGCTGTTGCCAGTAGGCAGAGGTCAAATCGGTATAGCCGATTGGATTTCCGGCATGATACATCTGATTGTTTCCCACATAGATTCCTACATGAGTAACATAGTCGCTGGTATTGTAAGTGGAATGGAAAAAGACCAAATCGCCAGCTTGTGCCTGTGACAAGGGGATATGCTGGGTTGCGTCATATTGTGCCTGTGCGGTTCGTGGCAGGCTGATTCCGGCTTTTCCGTAGCACCATTGAGTAAGACCAGAACAGTCAAAAGAAGTGTTTGGATTACTGCCACCATAGACATATTTCCAGCCTTGATACTTCAACGCTTCATTCATAACCGCCTGTACCGTTGCGTTGCTGAACTGCTTCACGGTCAGATATTGGTTGACCAGCTCCACATAGAACATATTCCCGTAGTTATAACGCCAGCCACCATTTTTACTGACTGCTATTGGGTTCGTATAGATCACTTTTGTACCGCCGGATTTATTCTTTGCAAAATTCTCTGCAAGGTTGAAGCTGTGCTTTTTCCCATTCTTTGCTACATAGTCAGCATAGCCACCGCCATAGTTATAAGATTGAATGACCACGTTAATGTCATTTATGCCTTTGGCTTTACAGGAAGAAAGCAGGGACGCAAAATATTTACACCCCTGCTTAATAGATTCTCCTGTACTTAATGAGTTTGGCGGTAGTCCCATACTTTCACTGGACTGCATGACATCGGTAGCCGTACCGCCACTTTCCACCTGTATGATGGCAAGCAGGACGTTCACATACTCCGAGATACCGTTTTCTCTGGCGTATCTTTCTACCATCGGCTGATGTTTGAGGACATCGGCTGACAGGTTCATGCCAGAATAGACGGGCGAATAGCTGTTTGAACTGTCGTCATCTTCGCCGGAAATCAATATCCCGAAAAAGAGGACAATGGAGAAAAGGACAGGAAATATCGTACCTATGATAAGGATACGCTTTAATCTCATTTCTTCCGTCCTTTCTCTGGTTGCTTCGTAACAGTCTTACGATTTTGTTTTTGGTTGACCTGTTTCTGTACGGTTGTTTTCTTTCGATTATTTCTGGATTCCGCTACGTTTGGCTGGTTTGTTCTGGCAACAGATTTGACCTGCTGTTCCTGTCTGATATTGGTTCGGACAGTTTCTTTTCCAGCCTTGACTTCTGCATTTTTTATCACAGGAGAAGTAGCAGGACGTTTTATATCCGGCTTTGTGACTGTATCGGTCTGCGCAGGTTTTGGAACAGGTGTGGCAACAGGGCGTTCATGGCTTCTGGTAGCTCCGGCTGTCGCTGATCCATTCGCATGAACTGTCTGCCTTGCTTCCTGTGCTTTCTGTAATTCCTGTTTTTTCTGTGAGATATTTTCCCTGTGCAGGTTGCGTTTCTGTGTACGCTGTTCCTGTCGGTTTTCCCGTTCTTCCACAACGCCACGCTTAAAGTCTGATACATTATCCTTTGCTTTCTGTTTTGCAGAGTGGACAGCATAACCAGCCTGTGTCGGCAAGTCTTTCACATTTTCTTTCAGAGAGGAAGCACTGTCACGGACTTTATTTTTCGTATCCATCACAGCACCTACCGCAGAACCGACACGGCTTCCCATGCTGGCAGAGGTATTTTCCCGCTTCTTTGGCGGTTGGTTCGTTGCTGGCTTTCCGGCTCTGGCAACACTTGCACCAGCCACCGCACCTGCAACACTTCCAGCACCGACAGCCCTTGCAATCCTGTGTTCCATACGTCTTGCCCTGTGTCGCATGAACACCATCGGTCTACGGAAAATCCGGCGACCTATCTGCTGGCTGTCATTGGCATTAAGACTGAACATACTCATTAGTTCTCCGAGCTTCATGTAGATTCCGGCAAAACAGATTATCTGCAAAAACGCCACCATGAAGAACGGATAATCTGTGGAAATGTTGTAGAACATACTGGAAATCGAAAATGCCACGGTCACAATCAGCGTGATTCCAGCTCTTGTCATAATGGCGTTGAATACACGGACAACTGCCTGTTTCGCCATGTTCTCATAGGTCGGTATCATGGACAGTAAAAAGCTGACAGGCAAAAACATGGCATATATGATAAAAAGTATCTGGGAAAATAACATCATGCCGGTAAGCAGAAAGATAAAGATTGTGATACCGAGATTGAAAATGAGCAGGAAGAACACCATGCCAAGACGGTTGACGACCTGTGGAATGGTAAGGTTGTCATTGTCGTTATCCTCAATCTCTGTTTTGACGACATTTTCCCTTGTTTCCCCATCTTCGTCTGACGGGCTGGCAGATACCAGAGCTTCCACACGGTCAGCCCCGATTTCTTCGGTATCGCTGTTCCCGAACTGCAATAACAGCCACGGTTTTTCTACCTGTATCGCAAACAGGCTGTCACGGATAAGGTCTACACTGTCCTTGCCTTTGCTTTGTGAATCGGGAAGCATGATTTTTGTCCCCAAATCCAGAGAAGCGGTGCTGATGTCTGAACTGAAATCATTGATTTTCTGGATATAATTGGGAGCATAAGCAATAAAGGACGCAGATACGATAAATACCACTACAAAGTTGATAACGGCGTAAAGTGCCTTGCTTGTTTCCCGTTTGAGAAGCCCTGTATAGGCGGTGTAAACACCTACAATCAGAATGATAATGAGCAGGAATCCCACATAGAATCCACTGCTGGAAAATCCATGTTCGGTCACTCCGGCAAGTGTCTGGATACTTTTCCCGATACTGTCTGCCATGTCATTGATGAAGTCCAGCTTATACGCCTGTTGCACCACATATCCTGTGGCATTGCTAAGATACAGGCTGATTGTCCAGACAAAATTTGTGATACAGTAAAGCCCGTACTGCACCGATTTTCCAATGCCGTCCAGCCAGTTCCACGGTAGCCAAGACCAGCTATTGTCCACATAGAAATCAAGCTGATAGTTGGAAAGCGGATACTTTGAATACAGGTTGTCTGCATTGACCGTATCATCGACCAGTCCAGACGCATGAGCTACCGTCCCAAGCAGGGACAGCAGTACCAGCGTAACGGTCACGGCAAGCAGTACCAGTTTCAGTACATGGAATACCTTTTCTCTTGTGATAGATTTTATCATTCCAAATCCACCTCACTTTTTATCGGCGGTCTGGTATCAAAGGCATGGAGCAGTTCTACAAAGACAGGGTGTATCTGTACCACACCGACACGCCCGTATAAATCCTGCATTAAACATTGTCCGTTCTCCAAATCCCTCAACCGTTTCTGGTTATTTTCGTCCTCACTGTCCAGCCCGAAAAACTCTAAGGTCTGCTTGATTTCATTGGTATCTGTGGAGCGGAACGCAAACTTTAAGCCGATGTTATTTTTCAGACTTTCTTTCGATACGTCCCCAGAGGATTGTGTCACGAAATAGACTCCGGCGTTCATGGCTCTACCAGCACGCACCAGTTTATTTGAGAGTGTTTCTCCCTGTGCTACATTTAAGAACGCCCATGCTTCGTCCAAGTCTACAATTTTAAAAATACTTCGGTCACTGTGAATAAAGTCAAGGGCAAAGGTACTGATAACAATTAAGATGGATACCGACAACAGCTCAATGGTCGTGTATTCCTCAAAGGTGGTATCCTTATCCGGCAGAACCAAATCTACAACCTGTATGATGTTGAGCTGGTTATCCAGACTGATTGCATTTTCCACCGAACCGTCCGAGAACAGGAGCTGTGCAAAATCATAGTCAGTAAAACTTTCGATATGGTCTGCAATGTTACGGGATACGGCGGTATCCTCTTTCCGCAGTTCCTCAATGACCTGCAACAGCCCGTGGTTCTGATTCTGGGATACCGTGCGGATAGCTTTTCTAAGGACAGGAAACTTTTCGCCATCACGACTGCTGATACCTGTAAGGAACGTCAGAATATCAATGGCAAGATTTTCAGCGTCCTTGACATCTTTCATAATCACATACGGGTCTAACAGTCCTTGATTGCTGGAATCACTGGTAATGTTTACAATGTTGATTTCCTCTGCAATCTCCGGCAGTGTTGCTTTCCAGTTTCCACGCTCACTTTTCGGGTCTAGGATAACTGCCTGTCCCCCGAACAGGACGGAATAATATACCAGCAGGTTATTACAGAATGATTTTCCACCACCAAGCGAACCGACAAAAGCAGAAGCCAACGCATTTGTGACCGTACCTTTTACCCCTTGACTGGCAAGGGACGGTTGCAGGTAGACATTTCTTCCTGTATCCACGGAATATCCGATATAGATTCCTGTATTTTCGCCCAACATCTGGGTAGCACCGAAACCAAGTCCGGCTAAAAAGTCGGATTTCACATACTGGATATAATCATTGATATAACGTTTGCTGGCTGGAAGAAACTCTCCATGCAGTCCCATCATATCTCCGGCAGGGCGAACCAGCTTCACATTCAAATCATCGTAAAAGTCCTTGACTTCATCACAACGGCGTTTCAGTTCGTCAAGATCGGGTGCAGATACCCGTATGACGTAACTTAACTTGTACATACTTTCCTTGCTCTGGTCTAAATCTGTTTCCAGTTCATCGACACTGTCTAAGGCTTCCACCACATTTGAACTTGTTTCATTTCCGGCTTGATAGGCGTGATTGTCCAAGTCCTTTAATTCCTTTTTCTTATTACGGACAGTGGTTAAGGCTTTCTTATTTCCGACAATCTCAACATTCATGGACGTATCCACAGGGAATGTGAACTGCTGTTGCTGGAAATAAAAGATTTCCGATGATGGGAAGTCCAGTTCTCCGACAATGGCATTGACCGTAAAGTAGGACACATAGCTTTCACTGTCCTCATGTTCCAGACGCAAATATCGCTGGCTTTCTTCCACCACGCAACGGGTAGGACGGATAAGGTCATAATACTTAATCAGTGTTTCTCTTTTTAATTTTCTTTTTGGAAGAGGATACTCATAATCTTCATAGGCTATCCCGTCCCTGCCGTAGAGGTGTTCCATCAGATACGCAAAGTCTTTGGCTTCCAGTCGGCGGATTTTGAACCTACGGGAGATTTTGTTTTCCAGCAGTTTTTCCATCTTCACATAACGGTTGATTTCATCATTGCTCATAGAAACAAAGTCGTTCATCAGCGTATGCCTTACCTCATTCAAAAACTCACGGAATGTCAGAAATACCGATTTTTTGATGTTCTTCAGATTGACTTCGTCCTCTGTGACCATGAGCTTGAATCCCAGAAAGAAACGGTAATCTACTTGATTGTCGCCTATCATGGATACAAGGGCTTCGGTCTGGTCGTCTATCTTTTGGATTGCTACCTCACGGAGCTTTCCAGTGACCAGCTTCTTTGACTGTTCCTGTATGCTTCGGATTGAACTTTCAGTTGCAATCTGCAACGCATGAATCTTTCCCTCACGGGACTGTGCGATAAGCTGACGGAAGCTGTCATGCACAAGGTATTTCTGTTCTGGGGATAAGAATGAATAATTGTACGGTATCAGCTCATAGTAGGCGAACACCTCATTGTCCTTATTCCAGACAAGGTTATTGTCGATATATTTAATCGAGAACATAGGTCACACTCCTTACTGCCGTGATAGTTTCCTCAAATTTCTGCTTATGCAGGTTCACGGCTTTTCCGGCATAAGTCACTTTGGGACGCAGAGCATACAGTACCATCGTCTTGATGTAACTGTATGGCTTTTTCCCGTCAAAGGTTTTCTGTGACATAAACCATGTAAGGGCAACGGGAATCCCGAAATATTTCAAAAACGCACCCTCAATCATGGAAAGTGGCGGTACATCTGCAAACAAAATAATGATAAATTCCGTCAGCACAAACCATGTAATCTGGGTAAAGGTCACAGGGAATGGCAGGTTGACATCATTGATGGCATACAGAACCTTTTCCACGTTCCAGATACTTGTATAACTTCGGATTTTCTTCACTTGTAAATGCTCCTTTCTTCATTTTCCTAACAACAGGGACAGCCGGATTTTCCAGACTGCCCCCAAGAGAAAAGCTGACAGTAGCACCAGTGGCGGTGCTGATCTGCCAGCCCTTAACGCAGTACCTCACAGATACCAGCGTTTGTTGCAATAAATGTCCCCTCTATATCGAGGTCACGCCCGTAGGCTTCGTAGTCAATATAATTCTGTAAAGAGGACGGGATTTCTCCGAGTACCTGTTCTTCATCAATCAGATAGTAGGCTAAATCGGTCATCGTTTCACAGCCGGAATACAGAATGATGTCGTCCTTATGTTCCACCAGTTCTTCCAGACTTCCATAGCAGGATATAAAACTGTCCAAGTCGTCCAGCAGGTAATCCGGTAATTCTTCCAACTGCTCATAGATACGGTTCAGTTCTTCGATGGAAATGTATTCGCTAATCTCCATCGGGAAGTTGTCCGTATCATGGATTGCGTATTCTTCGTACTCTGCATTTAAGCCGATACGTTCTGCAATCACTTCTTCGTCCAACGGAAAAGAGAACCAGTCCCCGACCAGTTCTCCCTCATTGTACTTGCCAAGATTGGCTATATAGACTTGCATATCATCAATCATAAACGGTCACTTCCTTTCACTCATTGTATTCATAAAATCTGCCATGCACACACAGGAAATGTTCTGATGTTTCTTCCATATCTGAACAGTTCCGATGGTATGTAATATTGCAAAGTCCGGCTTCCAGCTCTTGCAGGTTTGAAAACCATTCTCTTTGAATTGCAGGTATATCTTCGGGTGGGATTTCACTCTCTGAAATTGCAAGGCAGACATTATTTAGCAAGTCGAGGTCTGTATCTTGCAGGATTTCAAAAGGAAAATCATAATCACTGATAAGATAACGGTCACTGTCCGGCGGTAAACCAATGGATTGTTTTAATGCTTCTATGTTGCAGGGAAGTGTAAACCATGCACAGCCTGTATCTTTTTCCTGTTCATCAAGATTGATAACAAATACTTTCATTTCTGCCATAAGCAATACCACCTGTCAAAGTTTGAACATTCCATTATTGCAGACAGCATAACGTCCTTTTTCGTCCAGTTCATGGGCGTAGGCTTCCAGATTAAAGTATTTCTTTCCTTTTTCGGATAGAGCAGAAAATTCAATGTTATGCTCCAAGCGGTAACGGGCAACGTCCATGATGTTGTGACACTCTGGATAAAACAAAAATTCTTCCGACTTCTGCAATAAATCCTCAACACCGCCACAGTAGGGAATCAACTCTTTATAAGCCTGCTGAACCTCTGGCGATAAATCCGTGTAAGCAAAGTACAGCTTATTTAAGCGTCTGACAGATGTTGTCCTTACAATGTCGCCAGCAAAGGGGAGCTTCATATCTGTGATTTGATAATTACCACTGTCAGCTTCCACGCCGAGCAGGTCACGGAACAGCTCATAATCAATGGGTAAATCAAACCAGCGAGAGGTTTTATCCTCTGCTAATTTAGTCGTTTCAATCAATACGCTACATTCTTCCATCGTAATTCAGTCCTTTCTTCTAATTTTGAGTATGAAAAAAGCAGTCGATCATAACTGAAAGACTGCTTAACTCTAAAACAATATTAAAGCGTTTCTTCTTTTAAATTCTGACTCAAAAGGGATTTTAACTCTTTTACATCATTTTCAGACAAATCATTTTGATTAACAAGAACCATTTCATTTTTTATTGTTCTGATATATATGTAATTTCTGAAAATCCCCCAACATTTAAAGGCGTTCCAATGATTAGTCCCGTTACCGATATCAGAACTAACTGTAATACCATCGGTATCAAAACAATATTCACGTTTTCCCGAAGTCAATTTATTATCCATCTTTGAATGAACAATATTTATTACTTTTTTCTGAAATGTGTTAGCTCCGTTTATGATAATCCAGATAAAGAAAACCGAAAATAATAATCCAATAATACCATATCCAATACGACTATTCATAAAACAAAGAATCGTATATATTAACATTATGACAGCCATCACAGACGATAACCCTGTTGCAAATTTACGTTTCTTTACATTTTTATCACTGGCTAAAACGATTTCTTTTAAAATATCTTGTTCTTGCTGTCCGATTTCAATACTGTATCTAACCATAATAAGAATCTCCTTTAAACATTTTAATGATATTAGTATACCACAAGTTTGTGTTCAAAATGTGGGATTCTTAATTTTACGCTCCAATAATCTTATTAAATAACTGTAACAATACGTCTTTTACGCCGGACGCATTGAATACAAGACCAACGGCGACTAAGGCAACTACCAAGAATCCGATAAGTTTGGAAAACTCACGCTTGAATCCCAAGTAGATTCCGATAACAACAATCGCCATCAGCACAAGGCTCTGTGCGTTGCTTAAAAACCAGTTATAAAGGTTCTGTCCAAAATTCATGCTTTCTTTTCTCCTTTCAGTTCCATCATTTTTCGGTCAGACTGTCTGCCAGCCTGTAAAATACACATGGCAATCACGCCAACTGTTCCACCTAAAGAGAAGAACAGGAAGTCAAATAATAATCGTTGCATTTTTCAATTCTCCTTTTATAAAATTACATCTTCGGTTGATGTGGTCTGTTGTTCGATTATCTTGTAGTGCTTTTCCGTCAGTTTCGTGGATTTACGGATTTCTTTCAGATAATCAATCCCTGTTTTCGCTGTGATTGTTTCCAGCATTTTGAGTGTCGGGTCAACCTGCCGTTGAATCCAGCGTAGGGTTCTGTCCAGTGTGTAGGGTTCGGGTTTGGTCGTGAGCTTTAACGGCTCTCTGTTTTCCCCGATGAACCACGCCCAGCGGACAGATAATTTCCAGTCGCTCCGTTTCTTGTCTGCTTCCTTATCCACAAAGCGTACATAACGGTTGATAATAGAAAATGCCGTCCGTTCAGCGTCATAGTAAGTCAGCAGGTCACGGACAGCATAATAAGCACGTTCATTTTTTAACCGTATTTCAAATCTGTTTTTTATCGGTGCTTCCTCAATGGGAATCCCAAGTTTGATGTACTGCTCATAGCTTTTTTCATAAACACAGAAGTACACCTCACTTTTCAATGAGCCGATATAAAGCGTATACCCCATACCAGCCTTGTCCTGTTCCTCATGCTTGACCAGTTCGCCGGAAGCATAGGACTTAAAGGAACGGAACACCGATACACATTCCTCATTCCGGCATTTTTCGGTCAGTTCTGGAATATCTAACATTCCCGTATGGTCATTGATGGCAAGGTCAAGACGTTTCATCACACCGCCGTCCACCAGAGCGTCCATAAGGAAGTCATACCAGCTCCGTTCCTGTGCCAGCAGATAACTTTCAAACTGGCGACAGCCTTTTCCTTTCAGTTCCAGCAGGACACCTTTTTCTTCATCGGGGGAAGTATATACGAAAATATCTCCGATGTAGTAGTGTTCCGTGTAACTGTAATGCCCGAAGTCCTCATGTATCATGTACTGGATATTGAGCTGTAAGATGTCCTTAATGATGTGTCCAATATCCAGTGTCGGAAACCGTATCCTCACATAATCAAACAGCATGGTAAGCGGTGCTTCTGGATTGAATTTTTCCAGAGCTTCCAAAAGTTTCACTTTCATTTCTTCTGTGACCGCCACCTTGCTGGATTCGATACGGCTTAAATGTTCACGGCTGATTCCAGCCATGACCGCAAGTTTCGTCTGGGATACACCGTACTGCAAACGTCTGTCTGCAAAATCCTGTATCCACTCTGTATCATTCAGTGCGATACCCCCTTTACGAAAAAACTGTGACATTTTTAATCCGATGTCACAGCAGTAAAAAAAGCTACCAAACGCTTGATTTCAGCCAAGAATCGGTAACTTTTGTGTATGTTTCCTTGTGATTTGTGCCCCTCTGTTAGATACCGAGGGGCTTGATATATGCTGGCGTGGCTACCGCCACACCAGCAAGGCTAGTCCGTACCTGTGGCTTTCGCTTCGCACGCCACCTGTCCGTCCTGCCTTATGTGTGCAAGTCCCCCAATCGTACCTAAGAAATCATAGCCTTTGGGTACAAGGGGAGTATAAAATTCAGATATGACACTTGTTCCCACATCACAGTATCCACGTCCTTTGATTCGCTTCTGGAAGAACTGTTTTTTTACATCACTTCCAAAGAGCATACCGTAGCCGAGTTCACTCATGCGACCAAGTCCCACACGGAAATTGAAGTTATCTCTGATACCGTCCCCGAAATACTTTGCGTCTGGACGCTGGCAAGCCACAATCAGAAAGTATCCAGCCTGTCTGCCGAGCATAACGATTTTCTTTAGCTGGCTTAACAGGGCAGTGCTTTCCTTTGTCGTCAGCATTTCCAAAAACGCCACATATTCATCAAAGATAAGGAATTGTGGAGCAAGCCCCAGATATGCATAGTTTTCTCCTGTGCGATAGTTCGGGTGCAGTTTCATTTCTTCCGAGCGTGTGACCATGCCCTCATAAAAGGCATTGACGCAGTCAATCATACCGTCTTTCGTGTGGTAGACATTTCCCATGACTGTTCCCAAGTCTGCAAGGTCAGCGTTCTTCGAGTCAAGAATGTATAAATCCGCATTGGTTTTAAGCAGGGCTTCAATGATGGTCAGCAGAAAATAGGTCTTTCCACCGCCAGTACCACCGCAGATAAGGGCATGGGGAAGTGAATCATATTCCCACACCAGATTTTTCATTAACCGCAGACCGCCGTTTTCAGCAATCACTTCATCAATCGAAATACGGTTCGCTATCATATCATAGAGCAGGGTATATTCGATATAGCCGTCATGCAGTGTCTTGTCGGTCAGTTCACAGTACAGCCCCGATTCCAGTTTATCCTCTAAGGACAGGAACTGTTCTTGATATTTTCCCATTGTGATTTCACAGCGGATATGAAGCAATCCCTTTTCCATTTGATAATAAATCTTTGGAAACCACACGATTTTTTCTCTTGATCTGCTTTGCAGGTCAGTGAAAAAAACGCTGTCTTTGGTGTTTTCTGCTTCATACCATTTATTTTCCAGCACCATACGAGCCATCTTTTGTCTGTGTAGCAACCGCTTGATACGGTCATATCCGTAATGGTAGTAGAGAAAAGCGACCAATGCACAAACACCAATCGCTATCAGAACCGTAATGGAATTGTAGGCAGTCCAAGTAATTCCGCCATGGAGCAGGTTAAAATCTTTCCAGTCGGTAACAAGGAGCTGTCGCAGGTTCAGTAGCAGGAATACCGCAACGAACAGGAGCAACAACCAGCCGATACAGTAATGATAAACCAGTGATTTGTCACTGGCACGAATCCTGTTACCTTTATATTTTTTCCATACTTTCATATAAACTCCTTTCTTTGGATGTGAGAAAAGCAGTCAATCGTATAGACTAACTGCTCTGTGAATCTAAGTATTAAATTTAAAATTGAAAAGTACCTACCTTGTTTTTTCTTAACCTATACTGCTAATGAAAATTGCATTTTATTTAATCAGTTTTACCGCTTCGCAGAGATGGTTTAATGCAAAATCATTGGCATATTTTTCTGTAGGTAGCTCTGCATAAAGTTTTTCATATTTTTCGTTTAAATTAACAACATCTTCTTTATTTCTACAATTTTTATACTCAATCGTCCTTTCTGAAAAAAGCCTAGCTCGTTGTAATTCATAGCTGATGATAAATTCTTGATCATTATGTCCTTCAGCAATAAAATCTTTATACTGAATCCAGTGCCCCCATTCATGAAGAATAGAGAATACACAAAAAGAAATTTCATCAAACGCACATTTTGTACATATCATCTCTTTTATTCTCAAAAAACCATCTGGCATATTGGATTTACAATATTCTAATGTTTCTAAACTATCACAATTTGGCAAATACAAACCTCTTTGCTTATCTGAATTCGGCTTTAAATAAGTTACAGACGAAAAAAACTTTAAATCATACATATGAATTGGAACTGTTTCAGTTTTAATAATTTTTGATACCATATCTGCTATTTGCATTATATCTAACCCTTTCAAGATAAAAAGTAATAATTTAGGAACAACTACTTTAGTAATCCACCAAATCTGCAAATGGATTATTTAATACATTATATCAACTATTTTTTACCTATACAACGCAAATCTAAATATCTAGTTTACTTCTTCGGTGGTTGCTGTGGGGCATTGTTCTGTGGATTTCCGGCATGAGTACCTTTATTCTTCAAAACAATATCGTCTGCTTTTACATACCAGTCCACATCTGCACCACGGTAATTTGCATTGGCTACCGTATCTGCAACAGGATTGATAAGTTCCACTTCGGCGTTGTAGTCATAGTCCTTTAACGGAACAGTCGCCGGAACGGACACCTGTATCATGCGTCCCTGTGTGTTGCATTTTAAATCATAGGTACGTTCCTTGATTTCCTCACTGACCGTTCCATCTTCATTCTGTACATGAACCTCACGGCGTAATGCGGAGAACTTCAACACTCCGAAAGTCTTTTCTTTATCAATAACGATTCCATTTGCTAATCTCATAATCTGAATACCCCCTTATTTACTTTCTGCTGGTAACATATCGTCTGCAAGTAAGATGTAATTGACAAATCCACGTTCCCCGATTTTATAACCATCGGTAGTAATACGTGGGTTGATAAGTTTTACTTTCTGCTCCGGCGAGAAATGTTTTTCGCCAGCTTTGGCAGGAAGCGTCACAACTACATCATCGGCTCTCTGCACATCGGAATACAGGTTGTAGCTTCTGGTAATAACAGCCATACGCCCGTTGATTCTCTGTTGTTCCGTAGTATTTTCTCCGGCAAACTCCAAGTTCCCGAATGTCTTTTCCATGTTTGGTACGACAAATCTTAATTCCATAAATGATTGACCTCTTTTCTTTCTGTTTTATTTTCTTTCCTGCTGTACTTTGTGGGGAGCTACACTCCCCACGCCCCTAGTGGACTTCACGCTCCCGTAAATCAGAGCTTCACGGGAGCGTGAAGTTGCAAAAAGGGTGGCGACCTTGAACACTCTACCAACCGCTACATTACCACCTTATGATTTCTTTCTACGGCGTTTGAAGTAAAGCATACCGCCAAGCCCTACGCAGGAAAGACCGAGCATGGCAAGGTAAGCATAGATATTGGTATTGTCGCCTGTTTTTGGGCTGTCACTTGTCTTAACCGTAGATGGTGTATCCGGCGTGTCAGTATCCTTTGGTGTGTCTGGGACTTCCGGCACTTCCTTGATTGTCACAGTCTGTCCATCGTCTGTGATGTCCTTATGTTCTGTCACTTTCTTTGGTTCGTCTGGATTGGTCATATCGTATAATTCCTCAAATGTAACAAGGCTCTTTCCACCAAGAGAAGAACCATCAAAGGTAAATGCAATCTCAACCGTCATTTTTTCATTGTCGGCTGTAAACTCATAATCATTGGATACTTTCTTTCCATCAATCAGAAGTTCGGCGCTTTCTTCCTTTAACATCTGCCAGCCGGAAAGTTTATATTTTGTTCCAACTTCCAGCCCATCTAATGTGACTTTATCCACAATCGTTACATCTTTTCCGGCTTCGATTTCTTTCTTGCCGTTCTTGTCCGTAGCGGTCGTATGGATTTTGATGATACGTTCTGTGATAAGAACAGTCTGTCCATCATCGTTGATGTCTTTATGTTCGGCAACCTTGACAGGCTCTTTTGGATTGCTCATATCGTACAATTCCTCAAAGGTAACAAGGTTCTGACCGCCAAGAGCTGAACCATCAAAACTGTAAGTAATCTCAACCGTCATTTTTTCGCTGTCAGCAGTGAAAGTGTAATCACTGTCTACACGTTTCCCGTCAATCAGAAGTTCGGCGTTTTCTTCCTTTACCATCTGCCAGCCGGAAAGTTTATATTTTCTGCCTGTTTCCAATCCATCAAGTGTGACTTCGTCCACGATCTTGATGTCTTTTCCGGCAACAATCATCTTTTCGCCTGTTTTCTTGTCGGTAGCTGTGGTATGGATTGTGATTTCTTTTTCGTATTCATCGGTAAGCGTACCTAAATCAATGGTCACTTTATTTCTGGATACGACTATCTCAAAAGCTGGAATCAACTTAAATCCGGCGTTGGAATCACACTTTAATTCCTCAATCACATAAGTATCATAAAGTAATGCACCTTTGCTGTCGTCTGGTTCAGAAGTTCCAAACCATACACCGTCCTCACTGGATTTTCCGGCATTGGTATTGACCTTGTGGGAAGCCCAGCTTGAAGCAGTGGAGAACTGACCGTTGTTGTCAGTAACTACAATATGGGATTCTCCCGTTGTCTTGCTTATAATTCTAAACGGAACACCTGCAAGACGTTTGTGTGTACCTGCACCGATTTTTACACCCTCAATATCGCCACGCTTAATCTGGTTGTAGACAGAGTGGGATTTATCGGTCAAGTCCACGATTTTTCCATCTTTTGTGATAGAAAAGTCGATTGCTTTTGCACCGTCTGTCAAATAGCCCTCTGGTGCTTTGCTTTCTTCTAATCTGTAATTTCCGTAAGGGAGTAAATCAGCAGAAGTAGAAGCAATTCCGTCAATGCCTGTCTGAATTTTCTTTACGGTTTCATTCTTGTTATATAATTTCCCCTCAACCAGTACAGGATTATCATTTAAGGAAATGATGTTAAACTCTGTGTACTGTAAGATCGCACTTCCCTGTGCTTTGGTATCCTTTGTTTCAAGGTCACGTTTCTGGATTTTTACACCGCCACGGATAACCTTGTCAGATACAGAATACTGGTTGCTTCCAGAAAGTACGGCAAGTTCGCCATCTTCGGAAATCTGTGTAAGGTACGTTCCCTTAATCTGTTCGGAACTTCCGTCAGCCTGCATATATGCACCATCTAATAAGTAGCCGTTTGGTGCTTTTGTTTCTGTGACAGTGAGTGTACCAAGTGGCAATACATTTTTACCGTCCTGTGTATAGAAGCTGTCGCCGGATACTTTGTAGCTGTCGGCAAGTCTAGATACATAATGGATAGTTCCGTCACTGTCTTTTTCGGCAACGGTTTTGGTTGTCCATGTACGGGTAGCTTTTGCAGGTAGATTATCTGCATTGTAGTATCCGTCATAATAGCTCCATGTGAACTCTGCACCCTCTAAAGAAGCAGTTCCCTGTGGAGTAGATTTTCCTGTTTCCATGTCAATTTTGAATAAATCAATCAAAGTCTCTGTGACCTTTGGAGTGTCAGCAACAGTTAATGTCGCTGTTTTTCCAACTTCCACATTTAAGGCATGGACAGTAGAATCCAGCTTGTAACCTTTTGGTGCGGAAAGTTCTTTGATGTAAACTGTTCCGGCTTTTACCTCAACTTCTTTGGTATCGCCGTTTCCATCGGCAGTAAGTGTGGCAAGCTGGCTGTTACAGCCCTTATCAGAATAGACACCAAATGTCGCACCCTCAAAGGAATAGTTGGCATTGCCATCTGTGACCGTTGGATTGGAAGAAGTTTTTTTGACCTTTGCATTTCCTACATTTAACTTCGCCCAGAACTGTCCGATGTCCTGTCCTTCGCCAGTATAAATGTAACCGCCACATTCATAGCGTCCCTTATTTGCTTTCACAAATGCTTTCGCACCAGCGTAAACTTCATTCTGTACTGCCTGTGAGATTTCATTATAGGAAGCTCTGACGTTATCGCACTGCCAGCCGAGCTGTTCACTCAACCTCTGCCAGACAACACACTGTTCCAGCAAGTATCCCTGTTTGTAATTCAAGTTCGTATGAGAAGCGGTATATTGCTTGACGTACTCTAAGGAAAGAGCAACGTCCGCAATCTGATCGCTACTCATACGGGTGCTTGCGTCAGAACGTGTTTTATATCCATTCTTGAAACTGGTATTGATGTCCACGCAGTAGGCAGTTTCGCCCTCAACTTTCATGTGTCCCTCATTGAATGTAGATTTGATAGAACCATCATTCATAACGTGTTCAATGTAGCCGACACGTTCTGCTGATTCTGTCCAGTATTGATTGCCGGAAGCATGAACCGCCGTCACTGGTAATGCCGTGAGAATGGTTGCAAAAGCAAGTGTTCCTGTCAGCAATCGCTTTACTAGCTTATTCATATTTTCTCTTTCTCCTTTCGATTTTGGGTATGAAAAAAGCCGTCCATTTCTGAACGACTGGAAATAGAAAAGGAACGCCAAAAGTGTACGTTCCATAGTCTATAAAATATTTAATTTTTCTCTCTGGTGTGCTATCTGACGCCAATTTTGACCCCAAATTTCTGAAAAATGACGATTTTTGATGAACAGCTACAAATTTTCAAAATCCGTGAAGTCCTTGTAAATAGGGCGTTACGGGACTATATGAAACTAGACAAAACCAACGTCACAATAACAAGAGGTGAGTGCTAATTTTTTTAATTTTTTTATTTCAAACTTGTTTGTTCCTAATTTTTATGTATGGTATACTTATGGTGTTTTGAATTAAGTAGTAATTAATATCTCGATGTTAATTGCAAAAATTTTTATTAAATATTTTAATGGACTTTTTATTTCGGAGGTTTTATGAAACATTCTAATTTTGATAAAACTCTTACTTTGTTTTTGACCTTTCTAAAAATCGGTGCCTTTACCTTTGGCGGTGGTTACGCTATGGTGGCCCTTTTGGAAAGTGAGTTTATATATAAGAAGAAATGGATTGAAAAAGATGATTTTCTTAATATGATTGCAGTTGCTGAATCCACGCCCGGTCCTATGGCAGTTAACAGCGCCACCTATATTGGATATCATGTTGCAGGATTTTACGGAGCTACTGCTGCAACCCTTGCAGTATGCATTCCTTCTTTCATTGTAATTTATTGTATTTCATTATTTTTTAATCAATTTTTAAGTCTACATTATATTACCTGTGCTTTTAAAGGCATTCAAGTTTGCGTGGTTTATTTAATACTTACTGCAGGTATTCGAATGTTAAAGAATTTGGAGAGGAATCTGTTTAATACTTTGATTATTTTAATTGTTACAATTATTATGGTTATTTTTTCCATTACAGCAACTTCTTTTTCATCAATTTATTATATTTTGATTTGCGGGGGCGTTGGCGTGATAGTATATTTCTTTAAGATAAACATTCAGCAATAGTTAATAACTTTAACTTTACAAATAATTTTTACAATTTGAAATAGTTCTTTTTTAGTTAACAGGAGTTTAAAATGATTTATTTAAAGCTTTTTATCAATTTTCTTATAATAGGAACATTATCTTTCGGAGGCGGTTACGGAATGATTTCTTTAATGAGGGAAATCGTGTTATCCAACCATTGGCTTTCTGAGGATATGTTTATGAGTTTTGTTGCAGTTGCCGAGTCAACTCCGGGACCTCTTGCAGTTAATCTTGCAACTTTTGTTGGCTCCTCTCAGGGAGGTTTTCTTGGTGCTTTTTTTGCAACTCTTGGTGTAGTTCTGCCTGCTTTTATTATTCTTCTTTTAATTGCGGCAGTTCTAAAAAATCTAATGAAATATTCCGGTACCAAAGCTTTTCTGTCCGGCGTACGACCTTGTGTTGTTGCAATGATTCTTGCAACTGCTATAATAATGGGACTTTCAACTTTGTTTAATTTCGAAAGTTTAGGTCATGGTTTTTCAATTAATTACAGCTTTGTTTTGATATTTGTGATTTTGATAGCTGTTCACTTTTTAAGCAAACATTTTTTCAAAAAAACTTTGACACCTATTTTAATGATTTTGTTTTCCGCTGTGCTTGGAATTGTTTTTTGCTAAATTAACTTATTAATTATTTTTATGTTTTTATCTTAATTGCTTATTTTTCCTTTAAATACTCATTGACTTTACAATCTCACAACGTTACAATTTTTTTGTAAAAAATATACTTAAAGGACAAAAATTATGAAAGCAAATTTTAAAAATTTTTTATTGCTTACAGCCAGTACTTTGATTATGGCTGTTGGTATTTACTTCTTTAAATTCGCCAACAACTTTACTTTTGGTGGTATTACAGGTTTTGCAGTTTTGGTTGCAAAGTTCACTCCTCTTTCAGCCAGTGATTTTTCTTTTATAGCCAACATTCTGTTACTTGTAGTCGGATGGATTATTCTTGGCAAAAGTTTTGCTGCAAAAACAGCTTACAGCACAATTCTTTTGTCTGTGACTCTGTCATTGTTTGAACGTGTTTATCCAATGAGCCATCCTTTAACTAATGAACCTTTGCTTGAGCTTATTTTTGCAATTCTTTTACCTGCACTTGGCTCAGCAATCCTTTTCAATATTGGTGCATCAAGTGGTGGTACGGATGTTATCGCAATGGTTCTTAAGAAATACACAAGTGTTGATATTGGTCGTGGACTTATGATTTCCGATGTTCTATTTACGCTTTGCGCCTTTTTCGTATTTGATGTAAAAACAGGACTTTACTCATTGCTTGGTTTGATTATGCGTTCTGCACTTATCGACAACTTTATTGAAAGTTTGAACCGCTCAAAATACTTTCATGTGGTTTGCTCCGATCCTAAGCCAATATGCAATTTTATTGAAAAAAACCTTGTCCGTGGAGCCACAATCGTAAACGCCAAAGGCTCATTTACCGGCGACAACAAATACATAATCCTTACAGTTTTAAGTCCGTCTCAGGCAGTAAAACTTAGAAACTTCATAAAAGAAAACTCACCTGGAGCCTTCCTATTGATTTCAAATACAAGCGAAATCATTGGAAAGGGATTCCATTCAGTATAGATTTATCAAAAAAGCTCCCTCCTAAATTGCAAGTTCCAATTTAACCTGCATTTAGAAGGAAGCTTTTTTTATTTTTTAATATATTTATTTTTCCAAAATATCTTCTTTCCAACCTCTTATTTGTTGTTCTTACGAATGTTTGCTCTCTTTCTAAGAGTTGGATCTAAGATTTTCTTTCTAATTCTTAAGTTTTCTGGTGTGATTTCAAGTAATTCATCAGTATCAATGAATTCCAACGCCTGCTCAAGACTTAATACTTTCTTTGGTACTAATCTTAAAGCTTCATCTGAGCTTGAAGTTCTTGTGTTTGAAAGATGTTTTGTTTTACAAACGTTTACTTCAATATCTTCAGCACGACCTGTCTGACCAACAATCATACCTGAATATACTTTTTCGCCAGGTCCAATGAATAATGTTCCTCTTTCCTGTGCATTAAATAATCCATAAGTAATTGCTTCACCGGCTTCAAAAGCGATAAGTGAACCCTGTTTTCTGTACTGAATTTCTCCCTTAAATGGACCGTAATCATCAAATACAGTATTCATAATACCATTACCCTTTGTATCTGTCATAAACTGACCTCTGTATCCGATTAATCCTCTTGAAGGAATTGAAAACTCAAGTCTTGTAAATCCACCGTTAATTGGTGCCATTCCCTGAAGTTCACCTTTTCTGTTACTTAATTTTTCAATGATTGCACCTGAAAATTCATCAGGAACATCAATGTAACAGATTTCCATAGGCTCTAATTTCTTACCTCTTTCGTCTTCTTTGTAAATAACTTCTGCCTTACTTACAGCAAATTCATATCCTTCTCTTCTCATATTTTCAATAAGAACTGAAAGGTGAAGTTCTCCACGTCCTGAAACCTTAAATGAATCCATGTTTTCAGTTTCTTCTACTCTTAAACTTACGTCAGTATTTAATTCTCTCATAAGTCTTTCACGAAGATGACGTGATGTGACGAATTTTCCTTCCTGACCTGCAAGAGGACTGTCATTTACCATAAAGTTCATAGAAATTGTAGGCTCTGAAATCTTCTGGAAAGGAATTGCAACAGGATTTTCAGGAGAACAAATTGTATCTCCAATATGAATGTCTGTAATACCTGAAATAGCAACAATAGCACCTACTGTAGCTTCCTGAACTTCTACTTTATTTAAACCATCAAACTCATAAAGCTTGCTGATTTTAACTCTCTTCTGTTTGTCAGGTTCATGGTGGTTAACCAAAACAACATCCTGATTAACTTTTAATTTACCATTGTCAATCTTACCAACACCGATACGTCCAACATATTCGTTGTAATCGATTGTACTGATAAGAACCTGAGTATCTGCATTCTCATCTCCTTCAGGAGCCGGAATGTAGTCAATAATTGTTTCAAATAATGGCTGCATACTATCTGATTCGTCATCCATATTTAACTTAGCAAATCCCTGTTTAGCTGATGCGAAAACAAATGGGCAGTCAAGCTGTTCTTCATTAGCATCTAACTCAATAAATAATTCTAATACTTCGTCAATAACTTCTTCCGGTCTTGCTTCCGGTCTGTCAATCTTGTTAATACAAACAATAACAGGAAGGTTAAGTTCCAAAGCTTTCTTTAGAACGAAACGTGTCTGTGGCATTGCACCTTCAAATGCATCTACTACTAAAACTACGCCGTTAACCATCTTAAGTACACGCTCTACTTCTCCACCAAAATCAGCATGTCCCGGTGTATCAATAATATTAATTTTTGTATTCTTATAAGTAACAGCAGTGTTCTTTGAAAGAATTGTAATACCTCTTTCTCTTTCAATATCATTAGAGTCCATTACTCTTTCAGCAACTTCCTGATTTTCACGGAATACACCACTCTGTTTTAATAATTCATCTACCAATGTTGTTTTACCATGGTCTACATGGGCAATAATGGCAATATTTCTTACGTCTTCTCTAATCATTTCTTCTCTTTCCTATTAAATAATCATAAAATACTTGTTTATAGCTTCACAAATGTTCATTCTATCACATAGATGATATGTTTTCAATAAAATTATTTTTCTTTTACCTCTTCTCTGTACTCCCTGTCTTCTTCATCCTCAAAAACAGCTTTCCCTCCTGTGGCATCTGTTACTTTCGTATTAAATTCATTATATTCATCTTTTTTCATTAAAATGCTTAAAACAACATTCTGACCGTATTCTTCCTGAGCATCCGTAATTCCCATCTGCCCCATAATGTACTTAATCTTTCCTATACTATTATAATCCACCGTAAGTTTAAAACTTATACCTTCACAAACTTTCTGAATAACCGAATTTCTAATACCTTCCTTGGATGACTGGCCGTAAGCCCTGACAAGACCGCCTGTTCCAAGGAGAGTTCCACCAAAATATCGTGTCACCACTATCAAAGTATTATGCAAATTCTCATTTAGCAATGTTTCCAAAATAGGTTTTCCCGCTGTGCCCTGTGGCTCGCCGTCATCACTAAATCTCTGAATTTCATTGTTACTTCCTATTACAAATGCAAAACAATTGTGCCTTGCATCCCAGTATTTCTTTTTTATCCTTTCAATATATTGTAATGCCTCTTCTTCTGTATCTATTGGCAAAACAGTGGCAATAAATCTGGACTTCTTCTCAACAATTTCGCCCTGACCGCCTTCTTTTATTATAAATTTTTCCAATTCTATCCCTTTCTTGTTTGTTGTGTAGAGAAGAAAAACAACAAAAGCACGCTTTCATTTTAATTGTCCCCCTTCCCAACCAAACGCGTTGTATATAGAATAACATAAGTATCAATTTTTTTGAAGATTCTGTGTCTTACATTTTCTGCGACATTTTTCCCCTTTATTAAATTACTGCATTTTGTTATAATCTAAAAGAATAGGAGGTTTGCCAATGAATTTTGAATATAAAGAAACAATAGACAAACAACGTGAACTTGTTTCATTACAAAAGAAGGTTGTTTCTAAGTCCTTGGTTTCTGCACTTAAAGTATTTCTTTACATTATGTGCCTTGCCATTGTTACCGGAGGTTTTTTCGGACTTGGTGTTATACACGGCATTATTAAAAGTGCTCCTTCCGTGGAAAATATTTCTATTGTTCCATCGTCATATTCAACAACAGTTTATGACACCAATAATAAGCAGATTGCTAAGCTTATCACTTCCGGATCTAACCGTATTAAGGCTGATTTGAAAGATATTCCGGAACATTTAAGATGGGCTTTTATTGATACTGAGGATGCACGTTTTTATGAACATAACGGTATTGACATTCAGGGGATCGGTCGTGCGGCTTTTATAGCACTTACTACCCTTAATCCGTCAGAAGGTGCCAGTACCATTACACAGCAGGTTCTAAAGAACAACGTATTTACAAGCTGGACTGAAGAAGCTTCCCTTACTTCTTCTCTTAAAAGAAAGATTCAGGAACAGTACCTTGCCGTTCAGCTTGAAAAAGTTACCAAAAAGGACGTTATACTTGAAACATATCTTAACACTATTAACTTAGGTTCAAATACCCTTGGTGTTAAGGCTGCTTCACTTAGATATTTTAATAAGGATGTTAGTAAGATTACAGTTTCTGAGGCAGGCGTTATTGCTGCCATAACTCAGAACCCGTCACTTTATAATCCTATTACTAATCCTGACGAAAATGCCAAACGTAGAAAAAAGATTCTCACTAACATGAAAGATGCAGGGCATATTACTCAAGAACAGTATGACGAAGCCATGAGTGATAATGTTTATGCCCGTATAAAAAAAGTCAACAACAAGCTTACAAAAAGCAATGATCAGGTATATTCTTATTTTGTCGATGAGGTTGTAAAGCAGGTTCTTTCAGACCTTCAGGAACAGAAAGGCTATACTTATACTCAGGCTTACAATGCCGTATACAGCGGTGGTTTAAAGATTTATACTACTCAGGATTCTGATATTCAAAAAATATGTGATAAGGAATTGTCTGACTCAGACAACTATCCTTACGCTATTAAATACTCAATTAACTGGGCATGGTCAGTTCAAAATCCTGACGGTTCAGTTGACAATTACAGTGAAAAAGATATTTTGAATTATCATAGAAATTCTTTGAATGAATCAAGTTTTAAATTGATTTTTAGTTCTAAAGAAGAAGCAAAAGCTTGTGTTAAGGCATACAAAATGCACCTTATGAACAAGTATTACAAAAAAGGAATTGATAAGGATAAAGGCTACGCCCAATACGAAAATCTTTATTACAATCCTCAGCCACAGGTTTCTTTTACTGTAATGGACCAGTACACAGGCTATGTTAAAGCCGTTGTTGGTGGTCGTGGAAAGAAGAATGTTAGTCTTTCTCTTAACCGAGCTACAGACTCAACAAGACAGCCCGGTTCAACATTTAAAATTTTATCAGCTTACGCACCTGCCATTGATACTATGGGTTACACACTTGCCACTACTATCGTGGACGAGCCTTTCAGTTATTCTAACGGAAGAGCTGTTAAGAACTGGTACCGTGGCTATCGTGGCAAAGTTACAGTAAGAAAGGCAATTGCTGACTCTATGAATATTTGTGCTGTAAAAACACTTACAGATATTACACCACAGCTTGGATATGATTATCTTTGCAATTTTGGTATTACTACTTTAGTTGATAACCGTGTTGAAAAAAATGGTTCTGTTTCATCTGACATTCAGCAGGCTTTGGCACTTGGTGGTATTACAGACGGTGTTACTAACTTAGAAATGACTGCTGCATATGCAACAATCGCAAATCAGGGAACTTATACAAGACCTGTTTTTTATTCACAGGTTATAGACAGCAATGGACGTGTCCTTCTTGATAACACTACTCCTACTACACATACTGTTTTGAAAGCTTCTACTGCAAGCCTTCTTACACAGGGTATGACAAGCGTTATTACAGAAGGTACAGGTAAAAGTGCAAAACTTGACGGCAAAATGCCTGTATCAGGTAAAACCGGTACAACATCAAGTGAATATGACCTTTGGTTCTGTGGATACACTCCATATCTTACAGCTTCAATTTGGACAGGTTATGATGAAAACGTATCTCTTAGCGGTGACCAGGCGTATCACGAAAAACTTTGGGCTAAGATAATGAATCAAATTGACTCAGTCAAGAAATACAAAGCTAAAAGTTTTAAAATGAGTAAAGATGTTAAGAAATATGATATCTGCTCTTCTTCAGGAAAAGTTGCAATTAAAGGAGTTTGTCCTACATCAAAATCAGAGTATTTTGCCAAGGGTACACAGCCTGCAAAATGTACTTATCATTCAGCTTTTTCAAAAAAGAGTTCAAGCTATTCAAAAAGTTCAAGTTCATCCGGAAGTTCAAGTAGTTCCGAATCAAATAGCTCTGGCTCAAAATCCGGTAGCTCAAGCTCCGGCAATTCAAAGTCAGGTTCTAATAGTTCAAAATCAAGTTCAAGTAGAACCGATTCAGGAAGTTCTAGAACAAGCAAATCAAGTTCAGGTAGAACCGATTCAGGAAGTTCCAGAACAAGCAAATCAAGTTCAGGATCATCAAGTTCTAAGGGCTCCGGTAAAACTTCAGGAAAATAGCTAAGCATTTATAGTTTGTTATTATAAGAACTTTATATATACAATTTAATATGTACGACTTTTTGAAAGCAGGATTCTCTGATGAGGGTTCTGCTTTTTTATTGCAATTCTTCGCCTTGTATATAGCCTTATGGGATGGGATTACATAGAATTTTTTTCTTATTTTTTCTATTTACTGTAATTCTACTTTCTATGTTACGCTTCTTCAACAAAAAAATCCCCCGAAAAGAATATATTCACTAATATTCTCTCCGAAGGATTCATTTGTAATCTTATTCCTTAATTATGCATTCTTTAGGAAAGCTTTATAGCACTTGTATGTTTCATAAATATCAGCCTTGCTTGTTACTTCCCAAGGTGCGTGCATGTTTAATACTGCAACGCCACAATCAATTACTTCCATACCATAAAGTGACATAATATAAGCGATTGTTCCGCCACCACCTGCGTCAACTTTTCCAAGCTCTGACATTTGAAAATGTACGTTATGATTATCCATTATATTTCTTAATACTGCAAGATATTCAGCATTAGCATCATTTGAACCTGACTTTCCTCTTGAACCTGTAAACTTGTTAAATACAACGCCTGAACCTAGGAATGATGAGCTATTATTTTTGAACACATCAGAATATAATGGATCAAAAGCTGCGTTAACATCTGATGACAACATTCTTGAATGCGCTAGACATCTCTTAAGTTTAAGTTCGTTGTAATCACCATTAAGATTTAACAATTCTGCTACTGTATTTTCAAAGAATTTTGACTGCATTCCTGTAGCACCTACACTACCAATTTCTTCTTTATCTACTAATAAACAACATGCTGTCTTGTCAATCTTGTCCGTTTCAAGCATTGCCACTAACGAAGTATAAGCACATACCTTGTCATCCTGACCGTATGCCATAATCATACTTCTGTCAAATCCCATTTCTCTTGCTCTTCCTGCCGGAACCACTTCTAATTCTGCTGACATAAAATCTTCTTCTTCCATTTCATAGGTGTTTTTTAAAATACCTATAATTCCTTCTTTTACAGCATCTTTTTCTTTGTCTTCAAGTGGAATGCTTCCAACAAGAATATCAAGGTTTTCGCCTTCAATAACTTTAGCTGCATTCTTTTCCATCTGCTGTCCTGCAAGATGAATTAAAAGGTCGGTTACACAAAATACAGGGTCGGTATCTTTTTCACCAATGTTAACTTCAACCTTTGTTCCGTCTTTCTTAACTACAACGCCATGAATTGCAAGTGGAAGTGTAACCCACTGATACTTCTTAATTCCGCCATAGTAATGTGTATCAAGGTATGCCATATTGTTGCTTTCATATAGTGGATTCTGCTTAATGTCCATTCTAGGTGAATCAATATGTGCTCCCAAAATATTCATTCCCTGTTCCATTGGAATCTTTCCAATGTTAAAAAGTGCTACTGTCTTATTCATACAAACAGCATAAACTTTGTCCCCCTGTTTTAAAGGCTGGCCTTTTTCAATTACTTCTTCTAAAGACTTGTAGCCTTTCTCCCTTGCCTGTCTTACAGTTTCCTTAACACATTCTCTTTCTGTTTTACAGTCTGACAGGAAATCAATATAGTTAGAATTTAATTCTTCCAACTCACTTATTTCTCTCTTGCCATAAGTATTCCATGCATTCTTTCTTTCCATGATAACTCATTCCCTTCTATATTTAATCTTGTACAAAATTAATTTCTGCTAAATTCTTCAAATTCAATGCCTTCATTTCTTTCCAAAAGAAGTTTAATTGACCACTGGTTTGTAAATAATACTAATGGATTGCCCTTCATATCCTTTACTCTCTTGGCATCGCTTGGACATTTAACATTATTTAAATCTATTGTTGTATCTTTTACCCATCTGATGTGTCCATAAGGCAATGGATCCAATCTCACATCACAGCCATATTCGTTTTCCATTCTATACTTCAAAACGTCAAACTGAAGTGTACCTACAACACCTACAATAATTTCTGACATTTCAAGATTGTAATCCTGGAAAATCTGAATTGCACCTTCCTGAGCAATCTGTGTAACACCTTTCATAAACTGTTTACGTTTCATTGAATCAAGTGCCACAAGTCTGCAGAAATGTTCAGGTGCAAAAGTTGGGATTCCTTCATAAACAAATTTTTTGCCCGGTGTACAGATTGTATCACCTATTGAAAAAATACCCGGATCAAATACACCGATTACGTCTCCCGCATAAGCTTCATCAATTACCTTTCTGTCCTGAGCCATAATTTGCTGAGGTCTTGAAAGTTTCATTTTCTTACCACTTTGTACGTGATACACATCCTTAGATGCATCAAACTTTCCTGAACAAACTCTAAGGAAAGCAATTCTATCGTGATGTGCCTTGTTCATATTAGCCTGAATCTTAAATACAAATCCTGAAAATGGTTCTTCAATAGGATCAATTAATCCCTGATCTGACATCCTTGGAAGTGGTGATTCTGTCATTCTTAAGAAATGTTCCAAAAATGTTTCTATACCAAAAGTTGTTAACGCTGAGCCGAAAAATACCGGTGACAATTCACCTTTATCAACCAATTCCTGATCAAATGGTTCGCTTGCTCCGTCAAGAAGTTCAGTGTCATCTACAAGCTGGTCATACAATTCATCACCTATTTCTGCCTTAAAGTTTTCGTTATCCAACTCATATGTTGTTTCCGCAGCACTTTTTGAACCACCAACTGAAACTGCCTTAAACATTGAAATCTTCTTAGTATCTCTATCATACACGCCTTTAAATCTTTTACCTGAACCAATTGGCCAGTTAATAGGGCATGTTTTAATTCCAAGAACATTTTCAATTTCTTCAAGAAGTTCATATGGATCTCTTGCTTCCAAGTCCATCTTATTAATAAAAGTAAAAATAGGAATATGTCTCATAACACAAACCTTAAAAAGCTTAATTGTCTGTGCCTCAACACCCTTTGAAGCATCAATAACCATTACTGCTGAATCTGCAGCCATTAACGTTCTATAAGTATCTTCTGAGAAGTCCTGATGTCCAGGAGTATCCAAAATATTAATGCAATATCCTTCATAGTTAAACTGAAGCGCTGAAGATGTAACTGAAATGCCTCTTTCTTTTTCAATTCCCATCCAGTCAGACACTGCATACTTAGAATTGGCCTTTCCCTTTACTGAACCTGCTGTATTAATAGCACCTCCATAGAGTAAAAACTTTTCTGTTAAAGTAGTCTTTCCTGCATCGGGATGTGAAATAATCGCAAATGTTCGTCTGTTTTCTATTTCCTTCTTTAAATTCTCGTCCATTCTATTCTCCATAAAATAATTATTAAATAATATTGTAATAGTTTTCCAATCCCTGACTTATTATAAACAATATTAACATTTTTCACAAGACTACCTATATATTTTCCCCCTATTTAAAATTTATATTCCATATATCACAAAAGGTGTATCCCATAATGAGATACACCTTTATATATTGATTATTAACTATAACTATAATTAGCAAACACCCTGAGCTTCCATAGCTTCTGCTACTTTTTCAAATCCGGCAATGTTAGCACCTACTACGTAGTTACCTTCAAATCCGTATCTCTTAGCAGCATCACTGATGTTACGATAAATGTTAACCATGATTGTCTGTAATTTAGCGTCAACTTCTTCGAATGTCCATGAAAGTCTTTCGCTGTTCTGTGACATTTCAAGAGCTGATGTAGCAACACCACCTGCGTTAGCAGCCTTACCACCAACGAACCATACGCCGTTTTCCTGTAAGTATTCTGTTGCATCAATTGTTGTAGGCATGTTAGCACCTTCACAAACAGCTTTACATCCGTTAGCTACTAACTGCTTAGCATCATCGATAAGTAATTCATTCTGTGTAGCACATGGAAGAGCGATATCACATTTAATCTGCCATACTCCACGTCCTTCATGATATTCAGCTGAAGGTCTTGCAGCAGCATATTCTGTAAGTCTAGCTCTCTTAACTTCCTTAACTTCTTTAAGAAGGTCAACATCGATTCCTTCAGGATCATAAATCCAACCTGTTGAATCTGAACATGTAACAACCTTAGCACCCATCTGATGAGCTTTCTGAATAGCGTAGATAGCAACGTTACCGGCACCTGAAACAACTACTGTCTTGCCTTCCATGCTTTCGCCATGGTCTTTCATTAATTCCTGTGTTAAGTAAAGTAATCCGTAACCTGTAGCTTCTGTTCTAGCTAAAGAACCACCGTATGTAAGTCCCTTACCTGTAAGAACACCTTCATATAATCCACGGATTCTCTTATACTGTCCAAACATATATCCGATTTCTCTAGCACCTGTTCCGATGTCACCGGCTGGTACGTCAGTGTCAGCACCGATATATTTACAAAGTTCTGTCATAAAGCTCTGGCAGAAAGCCATAACTTCTCTATCTGATTTACCCTTAGGATCGAAATCAGAACCACCTTTACCACCACCGATTGGAAGGCCTGTAAGTGAGTTCTTGAAGATCTGTTCAAAACCTAAGAATTTAATAATACCAATATTTACTGATGGGTGAAGTCTTAAACCACCCTTGTATGGTCCGATAGCTGAGTTAAACTGTACTCTATAACCTGTGTTAACCTGTACCTGTCCCTTATCATCTACCCAAGGGACTCTGAACTTGAACTGTCTTTCAGGTTCGCAGATTCTTTCAAGTAAAGCTTCTCTTCTATACTTGTCCTCGTTTGCATCGATTACAGGTCTAAGTGAATTTAATACTTCTTCAACTGCCTGTAAAAATTCTGGTTCACTAGCATTCTTTTCTTTTACTTTTGCTAATACTTCGTCTACATATGACATTTTGTAGCCCTCCTTAAATATATTTTTCTTAATCACAACTTGCGCAAACCTCTATATTTCTCCTAAAAAGGCCGCACTTAAACAAGTGCACTAACACTTTAATACACTAAAGAAATTATATAGTATCTTCTTAATTTTATCAACCTTTAGTAGTGTTATTCTTAATTTTGTAATGATAAAGTTGTTTTTACTTAATTATATTAAGTTTGGGCTGAATTTTTAAAACATAGTTAATTTTGACTATTCCATTTTTGATTTAAAAATTAATGCAGACAAATATCCGAATATTAAAGCTCCTGAAATTCCCACGGCACTTGCCGTAAAACCACCTTTAAACAATCCCAAAAAACCTGACTCATCTATGGCTTCTTTCATTCCCTTCCAAAGATTGTTGCCAAAGCCAAGCAAAGGCACTGTTGCGCCACAACCTGCCCACTTAGTCAAAGGCTCATAAATTCCAATCGCACCAAGAACAACCCCAATACAAACAAGACTTACCATAATTCTTGCAGGCGTTACCTTGGTCTTGTCTATTACAATTTGAACAAGAGCACAGATTATTCCCCCAACAATAAACGCTTTTAAAAAAATCATCTTAAATTCCTTTCTTTAATTGCAATCATTAATTCTTTTCAATCACCACGCAGTGAGCTATTCCCGGCACGCTATTTCCTTCATTAAAACTTACCGGGGACATTAATGCTCCCGTTGGAATAAAAAGAATCTTCTTAAATGCCCCTTTTTTTAGCTGTTTAAAAACATAGCCTGCAAGAACCGTGGCACTACAGCCACAGCCACTTCCACCTGCGTGAGTGTCCTGTTCACTGGCATCAAACATTTCCACGCCGCAATCCATATGAACCGCCGAAATGTCGTAACCTTTTTCCTTAAGTAGTTCAAACAAAATACTTTTTCCTATTAATCCCAAGTCACCCGTTATTATTTTGTCATAATCTGCCGGTGTGCTGTTAAAATCCTTAAAATGCTGATAAATAACATCTGCCGCAGCCGGTGCCATACAGGCACCCATATTTTGAGCATCCTTTACTCCAAAATCAACGATTTTTCCCGTGGTAATTCCTGTTATTTTTGCAAAACCTTTTTTTGTGCTAATTATTACTGCCCCACAACCGGTTACAGTCCAGGTTGCCGCATAAGGTCTTTGCTTTCCGTAAGCCAAAGGAAATCTAAACTGTCTTTCTGCGCTGGCAAAATGACTTGATGCCATTGCAATAACATTGTCTGCATTTCCTGCTTCAACCATTACTGCCCCAAGACTTAACGCTTCACCCATTGTTGAACAGGCTCCGTACAATCCGAAAAAGGGAACCTCGAACTCCAAAATTCCAAAAGTTGTAGCAATTAACTGTCCAAGTAAATCCCCACCAAAAATATACCTGATTTCTTCCTTGCTCATCCCTGCTTTAAATAGAAGTTTCTGAATTGCCTCTTTTTGCAACAAACTTTCTGCCTCTTCCCACGTTTCCTGTCCAAGCATAGGATCCTGTTCCACAACATCAAACAATTTTCCTAAAGGTCCGTCACCTTCTTTTCGACCTACAATTGAAGCTCCTTCAATAATAAACGGTGGCTTATCAAAGGAAATACTGCTACTACCAATCATTCGTCCCATAAAAATCCTCCTTTTTTCTTAGTTTTTACTTTTTTGTTATAAATATGTATACGTTTTTACTTGCCTATTTGACATATTTTTTATACAATAGGAAGGAAATTCAAAAATTACATATAATAAGAAGGGAAAAAAAATGACTACATCAGAAATTGGAATTTTAATTGCCATCATTGTTTATATGGTTGGCGTTGTTGGTATTGGTGTATATTTTGCCAAAAAAAACAGTACCACAAATGATTTTTACCTTGGTGGACGAAAGCTTGGTCCTCTTGTTACTGCTATGAGTGCTGAAGCATCAGATATGAGTAGCTGGTTATTAATGGGACTTCCGGGTGTTGCTTATGTTACAGGTGTTTGTGATGCATTCTGGACAGCTGCCGGACTTGCTGTTGGAACATACGTTAACTGGCTTATTGTTGCCAAAAGACTTAGAACTTACAGTGACGTTTGCAGTGCAATCACTATACCTGACTTTTTTGCTAACAGATATAGAGATCCTAAAATGTTAAAGTGTGTATCTGCTATAATTATTATTATTTTCTTTGTGCCATATACAGCTTCAGGATTTGCTGCATGTGGTAAACTTTTTAATTCTTTATTTGGAGTTGATTATTTAACAGCAATGATTATTAGTGCAATTGTTATTGTTGCATATACTACTCTTGGTGGTTTCCTTGCCGCAAGTACTTCTGACTTTATTCAGAGTATTATTATGTCAATTGCCTTAGTTATAGTTTTAAGTTATGGAATTATTTCCGTTGGTGGATTTGACGGAGTCGTAGCTCACGTTGGCGACCTTAAGGGATTCCTTTCAATAACTTCAACACATGACGGTGCAACTAATACAGCAACGCCTTACAGTGTTCTTTCAATTGCCTCAACACTTGCTTGGGGACTTGGATACTTCGGCATGCCACATATTCTTTTAAGATTTATGGCTATTGAAGACACAAAGAAATTAAAACTTTCAAGACGTGTTGCCAGTGTTTGGGTTGTTATTTCAATGTCTGTTGCAGTTTCAATTGGTATAATCGGTTATGCAATGTCAGCAGAAGGAGTTATTCCTAACCTAAAGGATTCTGAAACAATCATCGTTCAGATAGCCCACGTATTAAGTACACACGGCATTATTTTTGCCATAATTGCAGGTGTTATCCTTGCAGGTATACTTGCCTCAACAATGTCAACTTCAGATTCACAGCTTCTTGCTGCATCTTCAAGTGTTTCAGAAAACTTACTTGAAGGCGTGTTAAGTTTAAACCTTTCATCAGGAGTAAAAATCGTAGTTGCCAGAGGTTCAGTAATTATCATTTCAATAATTGCTATGTTTCTTGCCAGCAATCCTAACAGCTCAGTATTCCAGATAGTATCATTTGCCTGGGCAGGCTTCGGTGCCACATTCGGCCCTGTAATGCTCTTTGCATTATTCTGGAAGCGCTCAAACAAATACGGTGCAATCAGCGGAATGGTAGCCGGTGGAATCATGATATTCGTATGGAAATTCTTAGTTCGTCCAATGGGTGGCGTACTTGGAATCTATGAACTTTTACCTGCATTCATTGTAGCTTCAATCTTCATCGTAGTAGTAAGCTTACTTACACCTGCACCTGAAAAAGAAATCGTAGACGAATTTGAATCAATAAAAAATTATTAATCAAATAAAAACAAAGCACTTTTTCATTCCGCTCACGCAGAAATTTCTAAAGTAAACACGTTGAGTTTATTATTTTGCTCCGCCGCCTATTGTAAAGCGAAAACCTAAACTCGCCTAAAGGCTCGAACAGTAGGTTTATCGCTTTACACTATGCTCGCAAAATTTCAAAACTCTGCCTATTGTTTCCTTTTAGAAATTTCTGCGTGAGCGGAGTCTGAAAAGGTAATTAATTTTTACAAAGGAGATAAAAATGAATTTTTTAGAAGAACGTATTCAAAAAGATGGTATCGTTAAAGAAGGAAATGTTTTAAAAGTAGACAGCTTTTTAAACCACCAGATGGACATTTCACTTTTCGAAAAAATGGGCGAAGAATTTAAGCGTCGTTTCGCTAATGCCCCAATCAACAAAATTCTTACAATAGAAGCATCAGGTATCGGCATTGCCTGTATCGTTGCAAAATACTTCGATGCACCAGTTGTTTTTGCAAAGAAATCAAAAAGTATAAACATTGATGGTGAAATGTATGTTGCTGAAGTTGAATCATTTACGCATAAATGCAAAAACCAGGTAATCGTATCAAAGAAATTTTTAGGTCCTGATGACCACGTTCTTATTATAGACGATTTTCTTGCTAACGGTTGTGCTCTTCAGGGATTAATCTCCATCGTATCAAATGCAGGCGGTACTGTAGAAGGAATCGGCATTGCAATTGAAAAAGGATTTCAGTCAGGCGGACGTACAATCCGTAACCTTGGATATCACTTGGAATCACTTGCTATCGTTGATAGCATGGATGCAGAAAACGGAACAATCACATTCCGTGAACAGTAAAAAATCGTAAACTATGAGAAGCACCATGTTTTTCATAGTTTATATTTTTAATCGCAAAACAAAATTTTTCCCTATATTTCACAGAATTGTATGAAAACAAACAATAGGCAGAAAAATTTTGTTTTGCGATTACACAATATATTTAAATTATGAAAGGACATTTACTAATGAGTAGCTCAAATTCATCAATTGAAAACATTTACAAACTCAACGGAAAAGTTCCCGTTGGAAAAGCCATTCCTTTTGGCTTGCAGCATATTTTGGCTATGTTTGTTGCCAATATTGCTCCTATTATTATTGTTGGCGGTGCCAGCGGTCTTTCATCTGCACAGACTGCACGTCTTATCCAGAGTGCAATGATTATTGCAGGTATTGGTACTTTAATTCAGTTATTCCCATTATGGAAAATCGGTTCAGGTCTTCCAATTGTTATGGGTATTAGTTTTACTTTTGTTTCTATTTTTTGTTATATCGGACCAACTTACGGATACAATGCCATTGTAGGTGCTGTTCTTGTTGGCGGTATTGTAGAAGGTGTTCTTGGTCTTTTTGCAAAATACTGGATTAAACTTATATCTCCTATCGTTGCAGCCAGCGTTGTTACTTCCATTGGTTTTTCTCTTCTCTCTGTTGGAGCAAGCTCTTTCGGTGGAGGAAGCGGAAGCGAAAACTTTGGTTCAGCTACAAACTGGATTCTCGGAACTATAACATTGCTTTCATGTATTATTTTTAATATTTTGGCAAAATCATATTTCAAACAGCTTTCTGTTTTGTTTGGACTTATTGTTGGATATATTGTTGCTGTAATTATGGGAGTTGTTGATTTTTCTTCACTTTCAGGAACTTCTATTGTTGCAGTACCTTCATTAATGCCTTTTAAACCTGAATTTAATGCTAACGCAATTTTCTCTGTTATTTTAATTTTCTTAGTTTCTGCCACTGAAACTATCGGAGATACTTCTGCTCTTGCAGCTTCAGGCTTAAATCGGGACGTAACAGCAAAAGAAACTTCAGGTTCTATTGCCTGTGACGGTTTCATTAGTGCTTTATCTTCTGTTTTCGGATGTTTACCAATTACATCTTTCAGCCAGAATGTAGGTCTTGTTGCCATGACTAAAGTAGTTAACAGATTTGCTATTGCAACAGGTGCAATTATTATGATTATTGCAGGTATCTTCCCAATCTTTGGTGCTTTACTTGCAACACTTCCTGACGCAGTACTTGGCGGATGTACACTTATGATGTTTGGTACAATCGTAATTAGCGGTCTTCAGATGATTAGCAACTGCGGTTACTCACAGCGTAATATTACAATTGCCGCACTTTCACTTAGTATTGGTATCGGCTTCACACAGGTTCCTGAAATCTTTAGCATTTTCCCTAAGATTATCGAAAATGTATTTGCAGAAAACTGTGTTGCTGTAGTATTTATCGTATCAATTATTTTAAATCTTGTTCTTCCAAAAAATATGGAAACAGTTGTTCCTAAGGAAGATAATGAAAATAAATAATAATCAAAACCACGCCTAAAAGACGTGGTTTGCTCTGAGGCTATAAGCCTCTGTTACTGGCCAGCGCCTCAAGGCGCTGGCTTTCACTTTGTTCAAGCCACAATGCCTTTGACTCGTTGCAGCCCTTAAAAGGGCGTTTGTATTACCTGCTACCCTTAAAAGGGTCCTCGTACTCTTTTACGCTTAATTTATCCTGCATAATATCGTGTTTCTCCTGCTCTTGGATATATTTTTTAATTGTTGCTTCGTTTAATCCTACCGTGCTAACATAATATCCTTCTGACCAAAAGTGTCTGTTTCCAAACTTATACTTTAAGTTTGCATGTTTATCAAATATCATAAGTGCACTTTTACCTTTTAAATATCCCATAAAACTAGATACACTATATTTTGGTGGAATGCTTACAAGTATGTGCACATGATCCGGCATAATATGCCCTTCTATTATTTCTACTCCTTTGTATTGGCACAGTTGTCTTATTATCTGACCTATACTTTCCTTGTATTGATTAAAAAAGATTTTTCGTCTATACTTTGGAGTAAATACGATGTGGTATTTACATAACCACTTTGTATGAGCTAATCCATTATATTTATTAGCCATTAAAATCACCATCCTTTCTTACAATTGTAGCTTGAACAACTATATTGTAACGGATTGGTGATTTTTTTGTATAACATATTGTCTCCACCCGCATAGCAGGTGGATTATTGTTCAAAACACTCACACGTTGCGTGATTGTTTTGAACAGACTAAAGTCCAAGCCTAAAAGTAAAAGCCCCTGAGATGGGGCTTTTACTTTTAGGCTTGGACTCCAAAATATTGTTTGTCCGCCATCTGCCCCCACTGAAAGATGTATTATGTATTGCAGTTAGAATTTTTCTCTTAAATTTCTTAGTTATGCATCTATATTTTTTTTTAAGCATTGCTATTCTGTTATTAAATTTTCTTTTCTGTTTTTTATAAACGCAAATACATTATTAAATATATGGTTAAACATAACTGTATATAATGTAGCGAAAATATTTGCACCAATTCTTAACAATACTGCTGTTTTTACACCGAAAATTCCAGAGGCAATATACAACGCTCCAAATGTATTGTAAACTGTCTGCCATGAATAGCCGGCTGAATAACCAACACCAATTCCACCTATAATTCCAATATATGGATGCACCCACTTAGGGAGGGCATAGTAAAGGGCAACAAATATTAAGCTGCCCACAATGTTAAATGGTGCTCTTTTCTTTGCCTTTGGTGCAATGTCACTGGAAAATGGAACACATACTGACATGCAGGCAATTCCTACCCACATTGCCCTTGGTATATTTAAAAGATTAATAATTAACATTGCTGTTGAAACTGTAAGTGTTAATTTTAAATACCAGTTATTTCTAGCAGAGTGTATATTGAATTCTCTAAAAATATCCATAAAACCTCTTTTATGAGGTCTGTTTTTCTGATTTTTATAAAAAACCCCCATACAAATTAGCATACCTACAATAAGGCTGACTACACGTAACTGATAACTTTTTCCTGCGACATCGTAACCTTGAAGTAATAAATATCCCAGTACAAAAGTTGAATGATTGTACATTATTACATTATGACATCCAAACATCATTAGTAAAAATATGCAAACAATGTTAATAAGAAATGCTGTTAAAGGATCAACTATGTTGCTTAACCTTGGGCCTACTATTAAAATTGCAAATATCCCGGCTATTGAGATTAGACCGTGGGTTGTTTTTATGCCAAAATCTGCCTGTCGCAACACAAGTATTGCAAGTAGTACCACAACTCCCGGCACGCTATTGTCATTTCCAAAAATCATACTAAATGCTGTTACTACCAAAAAACAAAATGCCACAACTAAATATACTTTGAAATTGTAAATTAAAATGTGTCTTGTTTTTTCTTTTTTGTCTGTTGTGTTTTTTATTAATTGTTTTGAGCCTGTTGAGCTTAACTGTAATTCCTGATAAAACGTCATCTTCTGTTCCTTTCATTTATGTTAAACAATTTTTAACTAATCTGCGGCTAATAAAATTACGAAAGCACGCTCCCGCTGCTTCCACCTCGTAGCGGTTCTATCAAGCCGACTACGCTGCCTTGATGAACCGACGGGTTCCAAGCACTTTCTTTAATTTTTATTAGCTGCAGATTTTGTTTATATTTTCGATTTTATATTGTTGGCGGTTTATTTTGCCAATATCTTGTTTGCCTGCCTTATTAATTTAAATAGTTGTTCAAAATCTTCCTCTGTCATATTTTCCTTTAACGTATATAGAGGGTTTAAATAGTAGTAATACATATCATCAATTTCTTTTTTTCCTTTTTCAGTTATTATCAATGTATAACTTCTTTTATCCTCATTTGTGCGGATTTTTTCTATGAGCTGCTTGTTTTCCAGTTGTTCTATTAATCTGCTTATAATTGTTTTGCTTATGCCCATTGCGTCTTTTAAGTAACCGGGTGTTACTTTTTCTTTGGACAAGGCAACTCTAAACAGCATGTCCAATTCCTGTGCAGATGTACCCTGACCTTTGTGTGATTTCTTTATTGCCATGCTACTAAAGAATCTAAGCTCTCCATGTTTTTCTATCATGACTTTCCAATTTTTATCTTTCATTTTCTGTTATTTCCTATTTCTTTCTTTTTAAATTAGTTCACTTTGTGAACTATTTATTTAAGTAATATATACTATTTTATATATTTAGTCAAGAAAAAAATTATTTAGATTCGTACTACCATCAATTGTTATGATGATTTTTACATCTATTTACAGTGTTGTTGATGGGCTTTTCGTATCTAACTTTGTTGGGAAAACAGCCTTTGCCTCTGTCAATCTTATTATGCCACTTTTAATGTGATGTTGTATCATAATAGTTGACACTTTATTCTCGCATATGATTATATATAAATAATATGAAATAAAATTTTTTTAATATCGTAAAACTAGTAACTGATGAAGCATCAAACCAATTCTCACCTTTATTTAGTGAAAATCCGTTAAAACATTCTCGTCTAAAATCTCACCTTTGTGCAAGCACAGGTGTATGTTCCTTGCTACTACTTATAACTCACTCAGATTGCTACGCGCTTCGCGTTCCCGCAATCTGTCCTTATTATTCGCATATCGTGCGACTTCGTCGCCCTTTTATGCTCATAATAAGGCACCCCCGAAACTTCCAGGACACCTTTGTGCAAGCACAGGTGTCCTGGAAGTTCCGGGGGTTGGTGAGTTACATGAGTTTTGTTTCTTCTAGTTTTTCTATTACGAAGTTGTTTAGTTTTATTATTGGTTTTCTTAGTATCAATCCCAGTATCAGTGATGGTATTAGGAATAATAGTAGTTTGGATATTTCTGTCCAGTATGTGTTTCCATACATTCCGGCTATTGTTTCTCTCATTGCTCCCATACTGTAGTTAAATGGAAGTAATGGGTATACTGTTCTGAAGAATTTTGGTGCTACTTCTATTGGGAATGTTCCACCTGAACCTGCTACCTGTACTACAAGAAGTATTACACAGATTGCTTTTCCTATATCACCAAAGGATACTGTTAATGTGTAGATTATATTTACATATACTATGCTTGATATCCAGCCTGCCAATAGGAACAGGAATGGATGCTCACATTGTATCTTTAAGAAATACAAATCTCCCAAACAGATTAATCCACTTTGGAACAATCCTATTATCATAAACAGAATATAACGTCCTAAATATATCTGATAGTTTTTCACATTGAATAGTTGTTTCTTTCGATCTTCCTCTAATGTTACTTTCATCATTGCTACTAATACAATACCACCTACCCATATTGCTAGTGTTGAGTAGAACGGTGCCATTGCAGAGCCATAATTATCTACTTTGTATATAACATTTGTGTTCATCTTTACAGGTGATGACAAGAATGAACTTAATGTGTCAGGGCTGTTGCTTAATATGTTTTTAAGCAATTCTGTTGCATCGCTGTTTTCACTATTGCCTAATTTAAATGAAATATTGCTTACATTTTTGGATGCCTTTCCAATCGCTTTACCTGAATTTTTAAGAATCTTCTTTAACTGTCCAAGTTGTGCTCCTGAATCTCCTGCAAGATTACTTACATCACTTGTTCCCTGATTTAAATTGTTTACAACTTTTGATACTGAGCCATTATTTACAGTAAGTGAATTAACCAACTTAGTTAAGTTAGTCTGAACCTTCTTTTCATAAGAATCCTGAATAGAAGATATATCCTTTGCACTTTGTTTTATCTGTTTCTTTAAGTCTTTTCTATATAAAGTTGTCGTTCCTGATGCCAATGTTATATCATCAGAAGCGTCTTTTAATTTTGTTCTAATTTCCTTCTGCTGAATAATTGACTGGTCTATTTTACCAATAATTTTGTCAATTTCAGTTCTTAACACTTTCTCATTTGCCGGCAATGCATTCTGCACTTTCTGAAGGCTTTCTTTAAATTCAGTGTACTTCTTTGTTATGTCATCTACCTGAGTTGCAAGACCACTTAAACCTTTTGATGCTGTGTCTGCACTTGTGGACACTGAGTCAAAAACATTATCCACTTCTTTTGATAATTGATTATATGCAGATACGCTTTGATTTAACGCCTTGTTTATTCCATCAGTTGTTCCACTTAAGGCATCTTTCAAATCTGTTACATCAGTACTTGAAGTTTTTAAAGTATTAACGCTATCCTTTGTGCTGTCTCCTGACGTTTTTAATAATGTTGATGTACTGTCTAACATTTCTTCCAAAGAACCTGTAAGGTCAGCAAAAGCATAAACAGTCTGTTTTGCATCATTTAAGTCATCTGCAATCTGCTGCACATTAGACTGAACCTTGTTCATTACAGTTTTTGTTGTATCATCATCCATAACATCTGACAACTGATCAAGCACGCTTATTGAAATCTCTGAAACTGTCTTTGTAAAAACCTGATCAATCTGCTTTTGAACTGCGCTTGCTCCCTTGTCAGTTATCTTTGGAGCAATGGCATTTTCCTTTTCATTAAGATAATAAATAATATCCGAATGAGAAACATTATCAGAGAAAAGGCTCATCATATCAGTACTAAAATTCTTTGGAATTACAATTGAAGCATAATACTTTCCTGATTTTACACCGTCAATTGCATCTTCTTTATCAGTAAATACCCAATTAAGCTGAGTATTTTCACGAAGAGCTGATATAACCTGATTCCCAAGATTTAAGCTTATTGGAATAATGTCACCCTCATAGCCTTTATCAACGCTTGCCACTGCAACTTTTAACTGGTCGGTATTGCTGTACGGATCCCAGCTTGCAGCAATATTGAACCATGCGTAAAGAGATGGAACTACAGTAAGTCCTAACACTACAATCCACGCTATTGCATTTCTGCTGATTTTTTTCAAATCCCCAATAAATATTCTAAAAATATTCAGCATTAGTCCTCATCTCCTTCCTTACTGTTCTTTCTACCACGCTTCTTTAACTGCTCTATAAGCTCATCACCGGTCATTTCAGCCATTTTTTGCTTGTTAAGCAGGTTCTCATGGATAAACTCAACACAAATCAAATATAGAGCGATTAATATAATAGACACTATCCACAATACAAGAAATACCATTTTGGATGTGATACTAAACATTAAAATCAAAAATACAATCGGTATAATAACTATTGCAAAAAATCCACCCTTTATTAGTTTTGGATAACATATTTCAAACTGCCCGACTTTCTTATTTATCTCATCTCTAAACTGCTTTTCTCCTGCAAGTATTTTCACAGTAGTTAAAAGTCTTACTCTTTCCCTGGTTATTCCTCCCTCTTCACAAATCATAAGTCCTGTCTGTTCAAGTTTTTTGTCAAATAAACTATTTAAATTCAACAATAATCTACGAAGGACAAGTCCTATAAACAAGGCAATAGGAACATAGATTAAAAGAATAACTAAATTTTTTACATAATAATGTCCGTAAGTTCCCGCAATTGCTTCTCTCATGGCATTTATTCCATAAGTAAAAGGAAGTAACGGATGAATTGCCTGGAAGAATCCCGGCGTCATTTCAATAGGATAAGTTCCCGCTGAACCCGGAATCTGCAAAATTACAAGAATTACACTTACTGCTTTTCCTATATGCTTAAATGTTAATGACAGGGCATAAATAAGATTTACATATACAAATGCTGCTACTAATCCTGCCACAACAAACAGTACCGGATGCTGGCACTTTATTTTTAAGATAAAAATATCACCTAAACATATAATTAACGCCTGCACAAATCCTACTAAGATGAAAAGCATCCATCTTCCAAAATAAGCCTGTGTTGGAGTGAAATTTTTAATTTTTTCACTTTTATCAACTTCCATTTTGAAAATAGCAATAAGAACAATTCCACCTACCCATATTGCAAGGTTAGTATAGAATGGTGTCATTGCTGTTCCATAATTTTCAACTGAATAGAAAGTTTCTGTTTTTAATTTAACAGGAGATGACATAAAAGATGCAACCTTATCTGAGTCTAAATTTGTCATATCCTTAAGTTTTTCATATATCTTTGAAGTTTTAACAACGCTAATGTCCACATTAGCCTTGTCTAATCTTTCCTGAACTTTCTTAATGGAAGAACCTGTTGAACTAAGTGCTTTCTTTGCACTGTCAAGGCTGTTCTCTAACTGGTCCATTAAAGTTACAACATTATCTGTTGCAGGTCCAACACCTTTTAAAATTCCTGAAAGTGTACCCTGAATGTTTGAAAAAGTATCAAGGCTTGTATTTAGACCTGTCATTATTCCGTTTTCAACAGTTATCTTTGAGCTGTGAATGTCTTTTGTATTCTTTTCGATAATTTTAGAAATAGATTCTACTGCCTTAACAGATGTTGTTGTAGCATCATTTATAGAATCGCTTCCTGTTCTTAATTTTTGTAAAATAGTCTTGTACTTACTATTCTGACTGTCTAATTCATTAATAAGATTAGTTAATGAATCTGAAGGGTATTTCTTGTTAATTTCCTTTAAAGTTGTAAGCATTTCGCTATTTTTATCAATAATAGATTCTACGGAAGTTATCATTTCCTGAAACTGTCCGTGAATGCTTTCAGTTTTTGAACTTATTTTTCCAAGATTTATTCCTGATTTAGTATTTACCTTTGCCAAACTATTCTGTGCCTTAGATATTCCCGTACCTAAATCGTTTGCGAAATCTGCTATGTCATTTCGTACAAGTGTTAAACTGTCTGTTCCATTCTTTATGCTATTTACACCGGAATTAGCGTCGCTTTTCACTGTAGCCATTGATTTTTTTGATTTTTCAATTAGCTTGTTACTGCCATCCACTGTTTTGTTAAAAGAATCCAGTGCCTTTTCATATTCTTTAAGATTACCAGACACTGTGCTAATCTTTGTTGAAATGTCATTTTGAACGTCATCAAGCTTAGTTCCAATTCCTGAAACTGAACCGTTAAGTATGTCCGCAACTGTGCCTGCCGCCGCTGACACAAACTCTGTATTAACCTGTTGCTGAATTGTATTTGCACCTGTGTCAGTTATCTTTGGTGCAATGGCATTCTTCTTTTCATTAAGATAATAATCAAACTCCGGCTGTTCTATTTTTCCTGACAAAAAACTTACCATTGATTCACTAAAATTATCAGGAATAACTATTGCTGCATAGTATTCTCCTGACTTAACCCCTGATATTGCCTTGTCTTCACTTACAAAAACCCAGCCTAAACTATCATTCTCTTTTAATGTATCAACTATCTGACCGCCTACATCAAGGTTTCCAAGCATATCATTTTCTGTTCCGGCATCATTATTAGCTACGGCTATTTTTATGTTAGCTGTGTTGCCATATGGGTCCTTGTTGGCAGCTATGTTAAACCATGCATACAACGAAGGGATTATGCACACGCCGATTACAACTATTAGTGCAACTATGTTTTTGGATAATCTGCCTATGTCACGTTTAAAAATCTGGAAGGATTTTTTCATGTTAAAACTCTCCTTTTTCTTCATTCTTTAAATAAATAGCTTCGTAATAAGAGTATTTTTATTTTTAATTATATAATATCACAATCTCTTTTTCAGTTGATTCTTATACTTTTATTTTGTTTTGTATGTTTTTTTGTTCTTTATTTTTTACATTTTTGTGCTATAGTTCCACATTGTATCACAAGTATAATTTTACGTCTATTGACAATTAATATATATGTGACAAAAAACAGAGTTCTTTTTGTTTTTAAGAACTCTGTTTTTTATTATTGTGCTATTTTGTATAGATCCTGTACTCTGTTTTTTGTATCAAAAATGTTGTTGTACTGTAGGATGTCGTAATTATGTATCCATTCATAATATGGTGATGTTTTGTCTCCTGTTTTGTAGAAGTTTCCATCTTCACCAATGTAGCCTTTTTTTGTTATGATTGGCACTTTTTTGCTAAACTCCGATACGAACTGCTGATATCCGTTTTGTGCAAGTCCTGCTGTTTCCAGTACAAGTGAACTCATTCTGTTTGCACTTATATACATATTGTTATCTGATTTCATATCATAGTTTGCCCATATAACGAACTGAGTGTTTCTCTTCATTAGGTTCTCATAAATTTCATCAAGCTTATAGTCTTTTTCTATTTCCTCATAGAATGATTCTTCTATCTTTGGCTCATGGTCACCAAAGAAGATTATTAATGTTGGCTCTTTTACATTTTTAAAATATGTAACAAGTTCTTTTAATGCATCATCTGACTTTCTTAACATATTTAAGTACTGAACTGCCTGTGGTGCATTAATATTGTAGCCAAGTTTTATATCTTTAGATACTCCTGCTGCATCAAAAGGACTATGGTTCTGCATTGTTACATTAAACATAAAGAACGGTTTATCGTTGTTCTTCTTATAGTTTTCATATTCTGAAATAATTCGTTCCATATCTGCTTTGTCAGAAATATGAAGTCCATATGTTTCTGTGTCTTCTGCAAAATCATCCATTGTAAGGAATTTGTTGAATCCCAATAAAGGATAAACCTTGTTACGCTTGTATCCTGTTCCCTTGTAAGGGTGCATTGCTATTATTCCACCGTATCCTTGTGCCTTTAAAGTTGACGCAAGAGAAGTCATAGGTGAGTTGATATATGTAGTATATGCTGTTATGCCATTAGGAATGTATGCCATTGAGTTAGAAGTTAAGGCTTCAAACTCAGTTGATGCTGTTCCTCCTGCAAAAACTGATACAAACATCTGACCGCTTAATGTATTCTTCTTTAAACTATGGAAGAAAGGCATATTGTCTTCGCTTAAAGGTACATCCGCAAAAGACATAAAATCAGTGTATGCCTCACTCATTATCATTATAATGTTAGGTTTCTTATCATTAGAAACTGTAGTTTTATTACCCTTAAACTGCTCTGCCAGATTTTCAACTTTCTGAACAGAATAATCCTTAGGCTTCTTAACCTGAAGGTCGTTAATACTTCTTGCAAATGTTATGTAAAAACCGTTAGTATTAAATGTTTCCTGTGGCTTAAAATATTTGACTTTCAATATTTTAACATATTCCTTCGACTGAACTAAGTCATTAACATTAATCACCATTAAAAGTGCCAATGCCATAGGAATAAGTCTCCAGAACTTCTTAATTACCACGTTCTTGCCTAACTTAGTTGCAAAAAAACATATTGCAATGGAACTTATAAGGAACAGATACACTCTATAATTCATTCTATAAGAATATCCGCCTGCCACATTTGCCGCAGTCTTTATATTTACAATATCTGCTGCCAAAAATCCTGAGTTTCTAAACTGCACAAGATAGAAATTTGCAAGTCCCATAACAATATTTACAATGTTTATTGTTATAATTGCAACTTTAAAACTGTTAGTAACTGCAAATATAACCATAAAAATCATAAATAAAACCATAATATTGTATTTAACATAATCCCCTTCAAGCTTATATTCGTATCCCTGAGACTTCTGTAACATTACAAAGTTTCCATATATTAAAATTAAGCTTACCAAAATAGATATGACAAAATTAACCCATCTGTTAACTTTTATTTTTACAAACATTAATGCTGAAGAACTTACAAACAACAATGTTGGAACTACAATTCTCATAGGATAAACTTTTCCCTTAAAAGTATACAAATCCCAAATATACAGCATTGAATATGCACCTGCAAACATACAAACTAAGATAATCTTACTTACAAGAAAAGCTGTGTCTTTCTGTTTCTGACTAAGGAATTCTTTTCTAAATTTCTTACTTTTCTTTGCATCTGATTCTTTATTTATTTTTGTTCCTGCTTTTTCATCTGATTCTGCATTTGTTCCTGCTTTTTCATCTGATTCTGCATTTGTTCCTGCTTCCATGTTTTCCCCCATCACATTCTTTTTCTTCATCTGTTTTCCTCACTCTCCTGATTTCCGTATTCTAATATTGAAAACAATTAACCTAAATTATTAATTAAAACAAATCCTTTAATTTTTTTCATTTTTCCATATAATTTAAATACATTTTATAAAACGTTTAAATCTAAATATTTATTGCAATAAAATTTATATTCTTTATTTAAATTTAACCTTTTCTTTACAATTCTTCATTATTATATCACAAAGACTTAATTGTTCAACTAATAAAATACTATCAGTATTATTTTTCATTTTTCTTTAGTTTTTTTATGACACAAAACTTTAATTGACTATTTTTTATTTTAATTTTTTAACATCCGGTCAGACTATCCCTATCCCCTTCAAAATCAAATAAATAATTCCAACTATCCAACTTGAAAAAATCCCATAAAGAATAACCGGTCCGGCTATGGTAAAAATCTTCGCTCCAATTCCGAATATGTGACCTTCCGCCTTAAATTCAATTGCCGGAGACACAACCCCGTTGGCAAATCCTGTTATTGGGACAAGACAGCCTGCGCCACCTTTTTTTGCAATCTTCGGATAAACATTAAGCCCCGTTAGAATTGCACTTTCCAAAATCAAAATCAAAGTAGTGTAACTTGCGCTGTCCTCCTTATCCATTCCAAAATACATAAACAGCTCAAGCCAAATCTGTCCCATAACACAAATCAGACCGCCTATCCAAAAAGCATTCCACATATCCTTTGTCAAACTGTTATTTGGCGTAATTCTTTCAACGTATTCGTTGTACGCCTTCTTCTTTTCTTCACTTTCCATATCAATTCTCCATTAAATTATATATTTACGCGTTCCTACAAACGATGCGTATTTAGGACGAAATACAGACGTGGAGAGCTTGCTCACCAACGGTTGTATTTTGCGAGAAATAATTTTCCGGCACAACAGCATATTCAAAAGCATTAGTTCACCCAGTCGTTGTAGAATTGGAGCAACGATGCAAGGACTTTGCCTACCGCTACTGATAACACTATGAAACTTAGCCCCATTTGCAGTTTTGCCCTTCGTGCAAAGATTGCTGTTCCGTTTAGGGCCTCCGCCAGTGCCACTGCAAGACAACCTACGAATATACCCTGACATAGTCCCATGATTCCCTGAAATATTTTTGCCGGCTGTCCCGTGAATTTGAAATGGGATTCCATTATCCAGAATATATTCCAAAGTATTCCCCCTGCAATTACTATTGTTTCATATAATTGTATACTTTTTGCAGTATGGGTTTTGTCTGCAAATCTTGTTATTATTCCTGTTGATGTTATTAATGCAAAAACTCCTGCAGAGATTATGAAACCTGCCCCGATTCCTGTAATTGCAAGAATTATTTTTCCTATCATTTTGTTCCAATTCTACCTTTCATATTTCGCCACTGCTTCTATTTTACATCCACCTTTCCGTCATCTCTGTTATGCCCATCTATTAAAGTCTGGTTTATGTCTCTTTCGTATTTTCTCATTTCAACCTCAATGGGCGTTGGATCCTTGGTTAATTTTTTCGGTCCAAAATGGTTATAAAAGATGATGATTCCCACACCCAATCCTATTGAATAACAATACTCAAGTATTTTTCTGCCCTGCTCTTTGTCCCCTGTAAATTGCTTGCTTATTTTTGAAAACATATCATCTATTGACACATCGTTGTTAAATGACATTATGGAAAATCCCACTCCGAAAAACAAAATCAAACATATTATTGCTGTTTTAATTATTGCCATTGGTCCGTCATCTTTTTTGGGTATCTTAAATTCAACAACACATTCTGTTTCCCCTATATTTTGTATATCTACATTCTGAAATGTTTGATCTGCCATTTCGATAATTTTCATTATTGAAACTATATATCGCTTTTTTCCTTTTGTTGTATCCTCCAACAATTTCATTGATTTTAGCCTGTTTGTTATGTTTTTGTTTTTGCATTGAAGTTTTGCAACATCTCCAACTGTTACCTGCTTTTTCGTAATCTCCACTGCCTGGTCCATTTTTATATATAATGTGTCACTCATTTATGTCCTTTCTATCCCATATTGTTTAATATGGATTATTACTTTTTTAAAAATATAATCTTATCAACCTTTTATATCATCACTGCTTCCTGTATTTCTTCCACTTGATATGTGTCGTTGCACATGTAGAAGCCAATGCCTATTGCCACTATTATCACTGCTATTATTGCCACCATTTTTAATACTTTCATTTAGACCTCCAAAAATTTTTATTTTTTAGAAAATTTAAACTTCTATGCTTTTATTATGCAATTTTTTATTTTAATTATTCTAAAATAAATAAAAAGTGCAATGAACATTTGATTTCTAAACTTTCACTGCACTTTTTCGTTTTACAATAGCAACTATTTTTTGTTTATGTACTTTTTTCATTTCTCATTGAGTTTAAAATTTTCTTTTCCAGTCTTGACACCTGAACCTGTGTCATTCCCATTTCTTTTGCTACCTGACTTTGAGTTTTATTTTTAAAATACCTTAAATTTATGATTTTTCGCTCCTTACTTTCCAGCATGTCCATTAATTGTTGAACCATAATTTTATTCAAAACCGTTTCTTCTATATTAGTATCATCCTCCGCCAAATCCATTAGGGTGTATGCTGAGTCTTTTGAATACATTTCTTTGTCAATTGACTCAACATTTCTTGAGGCGTCCATCGCCATTACTATTTCTTCTTTTGTCAAATCACAGACCTTTTCAAGCTCTTCTATGGTTGGCTCCTGCTTTTTTTCATTTATATAAATTTCTCTTTGGTGCATTATTTTCATTTGATTTTCTTTTATTTTTCTGCTGATTTTTACAATGCCATCATCTCTTATAAACCTTCGGATTTCTCCTGCTATCATTGGAACTGCATAGGTTGAAAAAGCCACGTCAAATTCCGTGTCAAATCTGTCTATTGCTTTTAGCATCCCAATGCATCCGATTTGAAACAAATCTTCGCCTTCGTGCCCTCTGTTTAAAAATCTTCTGACAATGCTCCATATCAAACCTGTATTTTCAATTAATATTTTATCTCTTGCTAACTTATCTCCCTGATGAGCCCTGTTTATCAAAGTTAGCGTATCCATTATGCCCTCTGTCCGGACTTTTCTTTCAAATTAACTAGCCCAATGGATTTAGAATTAGTGTGGCTCATCAACTTACTATTATTATATTGACTACTTTTTATGCTGTTTTTTTCTATAACTTTTTTAAGTTTTTTCTCCATTATAACTGTTGTGCCTTTCCCCGGCTCTGAAATCACATCTACTTTATTCATAAACATTTCCATAAACATAAATCCCATTCCGGATCTTTCAAATTCCGGTTTTGTGGTAAACAAGGGCTCTCTTGCTTTTTCAATATTTGTTATACCAACTCCCAAATCTTTTATCTCAATGGTAATAAAACTATTAACCGTATATGTATCCTGCTTTTCGTACTGATTGCATACAAGCTTGCACTTTAAAGTTATTTTCCCCGGTCCCTCATTGTAGCCATGAACAATTGAATTAGTTACTGCTTCTGATACTGCCGTTTTAATATCATTAATTTCTTCAATGGTTGGATCAATCTCCGTCAAAAAAGAAGCAACTGCAATTCTTGCCAGACTTTCGTTTTCGGACTTTGCATCAAACTCCAAAGTCATATTGTTTTCCTTACTTTTATTTTCCATGCGTCCCTCCAATTACCATTTCACCAAGCTGGGTGTTTCCGTTTTGCTCACTATTTTGTAAAGCCCCGAAATAGTAAAAATTCTGTCAATTGAATTGTTAATATTTGTAACTGTAATGCTTCCACCTCTCTTTTTTACAAGCTTATACCTGCCCATTATCACTCCAATGCCTGAGCTATCCATAAACATTGTTCGCTTAAAATTAAAAATTATGTTTTTAATCTGGTTTGAAACAATATACCAATCTGACTGCTCTGTAATTGTTTTCGCATTGTGATGATCAAGTTCCTCCGGCAGATAAATCAAAAGATTCTCGCCTCTTACTTCATATAAAACTTCCATAAATCCCCCTTTATTCTTAAACGCAGAAAGAGAAGAGCTTTCGCTCTTCTCTTTCGTAAATCTTTTCTAAAATCTAACTAGATTCTAGTATTATCAATTGTAATCTTTATCCCTTATTCTGAAGTGCCACCGTCGCCATTATCTCCATTATCGCCGTTGTCTCCGTTATCGCCGTTGTCTCCGTTATCTCCACTACTGCTACTGTCATCTATGTTAAGCTGGCTCTTTGCTGTGTCATAGTGTGATGAATTAGGGAAGTTATCATATATCTCTTTGAAGTACTTATTGGCATTCTTTGAATCGCCTTTGTTTTTGTAACTCCATGCAAGATAGTATATTGCGTCTACATTACCTGAGTCAGCTTCAATACATTTCTTAAACTGCTTAATTGCTGTGTCATAATCTGCCTTATCTCTTGCTGTCATTCCTGCATTGTAAGCTTCTTCTGAAATACGTTTTGATAATTTACTGCTTAACCATTTATAAACAGTTGTAAAGTCTTCAGAGTCCATCTTAAGCTTACTATCAACATCACTTAAAGCTGTTGCCGCGTTCTTATAGTCATCATTTAAATAATAATTTACTGATTTTAACAGGTTACTGTAGTTTGATGCAACTGTATTTCCTGTGTCTGTATACTGTGCCAAGTCTGACTTAAGTTTCTTCTGTTCTGTTTTTAATGTATCAACCTGATTCTCTAATTCAGATATTGTTGAATTTTTTATTGCAATCTTCTGATTGTATTCAACGCCTACATTGTTAGCCTGATCTGTCAGATGTGACATTCTTGCCGGTGTTACAATAAAGTAAACCAATGCTGCACCTAAAAGCAAACCAATAACAATATGAAGAATACTCTGTGCTCCTGTTATGGCTTCCTTAAAGTTATTCTTAGGAATGATAACATCATTTCCGCTAAGATATTCTCTGTCTACCATAACTCCACGAAGGTTTCTTCTCCTTTCCATTCGCTTGTCCGGATCAGTTTTCTTCTCTTCATCCATATATTCGTTAATCTCTCTTAAATATCTTATGCTAAGAGGATTACATTTATCTATTTTCATAGATTTTTTTATGGATTTTTTTGCACGCTCATATTGTCCGCCTTTTAAATACAACAGTGCCAACAACTGGTATGCTTTTATAAAGTTAGGATTCTGATTCAATACTTTCTTAAGTTGAATAATTGCCATGTCATCTGTACCGCTTTTGGCATAATCAAGAGCAATATTAAACTTCTTAATTGTATGATTTAATTCGCTAACCTTACCTTTATCCTGCTGTATTGCAACAAGATATTTCTCAGCCGGGTTATTATCCGGCTGAATATTTGTACTCATTACCCATTCTGAAAATGCCTGAACAGTCTCACCCATTTCAAAATAAACAAGACCTAACAGATTTCTTGCATCAATGTTTCTCTTGTTAAGTTTTACACTTCTTCTAAGAGTATCTGCTGCACCTGACAAATCCCTGTTTTTTGCTTTTGTAAGACCGGCATTGTAATAGGTATTTGATAATTTTACTATTCTTTTGTATACGCTTACGTCCATACCACAATGACTGCAATAATCACTATTAGTTAAGACATTTCCACAATTGTAGCATATCATTTATACACCCATCCTTTGCCTTTTATTTGTCGCCTTTAAGTTCCTCAACCATCTGAATCATAACATCTGTAATATCAGAAATGTTATTGTTGTAAATGGCATCCTCTGCTTCTTCTATTTCTAGACTTGGGTGAAACTTCTTGATTTCCTCTTCAAAATTTATCATGGTCGTTTCCTCCTACTTCTGTAATCTTGCCAACTGTTCCTTTACCTGATCCATCATCTGCTGATATTTAGCCTGTTTAGCCTTTTCTTCGTTAATCTTCTTTTCAGGAGCCTTGCTTACAAAATTAGGGTTGCTTAACATACCGTTAACTCTTGCTAATTCTTTATTAAGCTTTTCAACTTCCTTATTAAGACGTTGGATTTCCTTTGAAATATCAACTAATTCAGCAAAAGGCATATAAATAGTAGCCTTTGGAATAACTACTGATACGGCATCATCACCAATACCTGACTTGTCATCCTGAATAATAACTTCGCTTGCATAACCTAATGTTGCAAAGAATACTTTACCATTTTCGAAAATGTTCTTAATTTCTTCTTCACTTGAAACTACGAAAACTTTAGCTTTCTTACTTGGGGCAACGTTCATTTCTGAACGGATATTTCTAATATTTCTAACTGCCTCTTTAATAGTTTCAACTGCTTTTTCTTCTTTGGCGAAATCATATTCCTCTGTAAATTCAGGCCATTTTGAAAGCATAATTGTTTCTTCTTCATCCTGTAAATTGCAGAAAATTTCTTCTGTAATAAATGGCATATATGGATGTAAAAGTTTTAATGCATCGATTAATGCCTTCTTAAGTGTCCAAAGTGCTGCCTTTTTAGTATCGTCATCATCATTGTACAATCTTGGCTTAACCATTTCAATATACCAGTCACAAAATTCTTCCCAAATAAATTCGTAAATTTTGTCTGCTGCGATACCCAACTCAAATTTATCAAGATTTTCTGTCACATCTTTGGCTAAAGTGTTAACTTTTGATAAAATCCACTTATCTGCATCTGTAAGATTTTCAGGTTTGTTCTTCACATCAATACCTTCTTCAGGCATATTCATCTGAATAAATCTTGATGCGTTCCAAACTTTGTTAGCAAAGTTTCTTGAAGCTTCTACTCTTTCCCAGTAGAATCTCATATCATTACCTGGTGCATTACCTGTAATAAGTGTAAATCTTAATGCGTCAGCACCGTATTTGTCAATAACTTCCAATGGATCAATACCATTTCCAAGAGACTTACTCATTTTACGTCCCTGTGAATCTCTAACAAGTCCATGTATCAAAACTGTATCAAAAGGAACTTTTCCTGTATGTTCAAGTCCTGAGAACATCATTCTGATTACCCAGAAGAAAATAATGTCATATCCTGTAACAAGTACATTTGTAGGATAGAAATAATCTAATTCTTCTGTGTTGTCAGGCCATCCAAGTGTTGAGAAAGGCCATAATGCTGATGAGAACCATGTATCAAGTGTATCAGGATCCTGTCTCATTTCCTTACCACACTTAGGACATACTGCATGATCTTCTTTTGTAACAACCATTTCCCCACAATCATCACAATAGAATGCAGGAATCCTGTGTCCCCACCATAACTGACGTGAAATACACCAGTCACGGATGTTTTCTAACCAATGGAAATATGTTTTGTCAAAATGAGGTGGTACAAACTTAGTGTCACCATTTTTAACAGCTTCAATTGCAGGTTTTGCAATTTCTTCCATCTTTACAAACCACTGTTTTGATACTCTAGGTTCGATTGTAGTATGACATCTGTAACATGTACCTACATTATGTTCATGATCTTCAATCTTAACAAGGTATCCTTCCTTATCCAAATCTTCAACGATTGCTTTTCTTGCTTCATATCTGTCCATACCTGCATACTTAGGATAATCATCAACAATCTTAGCATCATCTGTTAATACATTAATAACAGGTAAATTATGACGAAGTCCAACTTCAAAATCGTTAGGATCATGAGCAGGTGTAATCTTAACAACACCTGTACCAAAATCAATCCCTACATAATCATCTGCCACAATAGGAATCTCTCTTCCAACTAAAGGAAGTGTAAGTGTTTTTCCTACTAAATCTTTATATCTGTCATCATTTGGATTTACTGCTACTGCTGTATCTCCTAGTAATGTTTCCGGTCTTGTTGTAGCCAGTTCAACCCATCCTGTGCCATCTGTAAGAGGATATCTTAAATGCCAGAACTTTCCTGCCTGATCTTCATATTCAACCTCTGCATCTGAAATAGATGTAAGACAATGAGGACACCAGTTAATAATTCTCTCACCACGATAAATCTGTCCCTTATTGTATAAGTTTACAAATACTTCCTTAACTGCCTTTGAACAACCTTCATCCATTGTAAATCTTTCTCTGTCCCAGTCACATGAAGAACCGATTTTCTTAAGCTGTGAAACAATACGTCCACCGTACTGTGCCTTCCACTGCCATGCTCTGTCTAAGAATTTCTCTCTTCCTAAATCTTCTTTTGTAATGCCTTCCTCACGCATTTTTTCTACAATCTTGGCTTCTGTAGCAATTGATGCATGGTCAGTTCCAGGAAGCCATAAAGCTTCGTAACCCTGCATTCTCTTAAAACGTGTAAGAATGTCCTGCATTGTATTATCAAGGGCATGTCCCATATGAAGCTGTCCTGTAATATTTGGAGGTGGCATAACAATTGTAAAAGGTTTCTTACTTCTGTCTACTTCTGCATGGAAGTATTTCTTTTCCTGCCACTTACTATACAATCTGTCTTCAATCTCTGCCGGATTGTAATTCTTTTCAATCTCTTTCATCTTTCTTCTCCAATCGTAACCTTTTTCATAGGATATGTTATTAACATATTAAGTCCTATTTTTTAATTTATTAACATTTCTTAATACGCACCGGATTTTCGTTAACAAATACGAAAGTCGTGCTCTCCTTTGCAGTATCAGCACGACTTTCTTATGTATAATGCCGGTACCGCATAAAGGGCGATTGCTCGCGGTACCACCTTTATCTTTCACTTATCATATCCTGTAACGGGGACGAACCGTAGACAACTACTCAATTCATCATCTCTGCTCCAAAACTACCTTCACAGACACTGCTTTAAGAGGCTTCCACCGTCCCTCTCTCTCTTTAAAAGGTTATCTGCTACTCCTTTTCTTCTACGCATTTCCATATATGAACTAATAATAATAATTTTAAATTGGTTTGTCAACTATGTTCACAAAACATTTAACTGTTTATTTCTACAATATATTCTTTCTTGCACTGCTGCATATATTGATCTTCCTGTTTTTTGTTCCAACCTGTTTTAATTTCAGCATTAAGCTTAATTATTTCTGTCTTAATTCTGTTGATAACAGTGTCGGAAACACCATATTTGTCCTTATCCATTTTTAGTCGCTTCTCATTATCGGTAATAAGATCGCACATTATTATTGATTCCAAAGACTCTGCCGAAGCATTAAGCCTGTAAGCACATCTAAAAGCTGTTGCAGCCTGGTCGTATTCAAACAATCTTGCGTAAGCCACACCAAGATTGTTATAAACATCACCATAAAATCTTTCAGGCAAATCAGTATTAATGGACTTACTTAAAATACTATTATAGTAATTAATTGCCATATTATACTTGTCTGTTTCCATCAAAATATCTGCCTTAGCCTTAATTCTTTCTGCTGCTGTTTTTGAACTAAGCATAACAAGATGGTTTTCTAATTTTTCTGCTTCACGCTCAGTATAGTAACCGGCGTTTTTTATAAGAAAAGAAATCTTTTCTCCCAAAGCTCCTTTGTTGGCATTAATCTGTCTTATACCTGATGCAATGTGAGGTTGCTTAAGTTCGTTTTCAATATAATCAATTAAGCCTTCACTGAAAAACTGGTCATCAATTAAATAAAGGTAATTAAATAAGTAATAACTTAATTCTTCTATAGAATATATATTCTTGTTAATTTCTTTAATATAATAAGGCTTTTCCGTATGCATTGTACATAATGTTATGTCATTCATATTCATTTACTCCTTTAGCCAATCTCTATTTCCTTTGTAACTGACATTCCCGATGATTTAAAGAACTCTCCAAAACCTAAATCCGTAATTGTAATCTGGAATTTGTTTTCTGTTAAATATTTAAAATCAACACTGATTCTTGTTGTTTTCGGTGGTCTTTTTGGAAATTCCGTCAAATCAATTCTAAACTCTTCTGTTGTATGTTTCATAATATTATGAATTTCAAAAACAGCTTCTGTAGGTTCTTCCATTATACATTCTGTTTTTGATTTTGCCTGATACCAATAATCACCAATATCTGACAATGTTACCATACTGTCTCTTTCTTTGTGTTTAACAGACATTGTAACTCTTACTCTTGTTCTGCCCTTACATGAAATAATATAATCCTTAAGGGTTTTCATATAAAAGAACTCTTTTGCCCCGTAAGCTGCACCTTTTACAATTAAGTTGTTTCCCTTAAAAACTCTTCTGTTTCTGCATATAGTCTGTAAAGTTTTCGCCCAGCCTTCTGCATAAAAACCTTCACCTGACAAAAACACACCTGATACAACATTTTTCTTAAGCTGGTCTTCCATATAATCTGCCACAATTTCATCTGCCATATCCATGTTATTCTTTACCGAATCATATGTCATCCTGTCATTTAAGTCTTCAACTGTAACATCTGCCACATGAACCTGCTTGCCTTTTATAACATTAAGCTTTCTGCAGGAAAAATCATTTCTGTCAAAATTAAGGAAGTAAACCTGATTAATCCAAATATCTTTTCCCTGATTTAAAACATAATATACAAAACTTTCTGAATGACTTATTATCTTAATATCATTTGCATTGTAACCTAAATTAGTAAAAGCGGTTGTAATTAATTCAATCATTTCCGGTGTAACTTCATTTAAAGTTACAAGAACATTTTTGATTAATTTGCCATTGCTGTAATTTACTGCAACCTTTAGCAGATATGACATATACGTTGTAATAATCTGTTTTGTTAAATCTTCCCCATAGTTCTGCTTTAAAATCTCCGGCAATTTTCTATATTCAGTGCTATTATTTAATCTGCTTTTGTTAACAGCCTCATCACCTGCTGACCATTCATTTAATTCGCTGTTATAACATACAACAGACGGTATCAAAAAATTATCTTCTGTTCCTATACTAATGGATCTTGGATTAATTTCATCATCCAACACAGCCATTTGCGTAAAGTCTATGGAAAAATCGATTCCCAATATTATTCCTTTTCCCAAAGTTTCATCCTCCTATATTGTCTGCCCTGATTACAATAATCTAAATAATTTTCTTCCTGCTTCCTTGCAAAGTTCGTAAGTCTGCATCATATCTCTTGCTGCATCATCCTCGCCTAAAGCCTTGCAAATCATCATACTGTTAATTATTCCAAAACGGCTTTCGTCGTTGTAAGCATTCTTCTCTGATATTCTCACTGAATAGTTATCAACAACCTTGCCTTCCGGATATTCATTAGAATACTCCTTTATACTGTAATCTATTTCCTCACCGTAGAACATTATTACTTCTTTTGAGAAAATTCCTGGATAAATGCTTCCCATTTCTTCTGTAACTTTTCCGGTTTTTCCTTCCTGATTTTTAATCTCATAAGTAATATCAACTCTATGTTTCGGATTAGTTCTAAAATCTATAATTGTCTTATCTAAAAGATTAAACGGAATCTTGTACCATTTATTAAACTTCTTATAAAATTCAAAATTAACATTGCTCTTAACTAAAGTATCAATTAAGTCCTTTGTTATTTTAATTTGATTTTCAGTAAGCTTATCTTTCTGTGACATTACTTCCACAAAAGCGATTTTTGTAATTAATGTTACATCAAATCCGTTTTCCAATTCCTGTTCGACTATTTCCCATACTCTTTCAGGACATTGAACTTTTTTAATAAAATAATTATAAGAAACATATGTGTAAAATGCCTTTCTTATAACTGAAGATGTTGGTCCCTTAATATATTCTTCATATATTTCATAAATAGACTTATCAACACTGCCTTCAAAAATAAGCTGTACCAACAACTTTTCAGCCAATGTATTATCATTAATATTTCTTGACTGAACCGCCAAAAACATCTGATATAATTCAAGGGAACCTGAATCATAATACTTGCCTAAGAACTTAAGAACATTCTCATCCCTGCAACCATTTCTGAAAGATTCGGCACACATCTCTATAAGAATTTCGTTTTTGTCAAACTCAGGCTCTTTAACCAATTCCACACAAAGTTTTTCAAGCAAGCTTACCTTTATGCTTTCATAACCATACTTGGCAATATGTGGATAAACCATTTCCATAAGATTTCTTTCTATTAAAATCTCCATTATCTTCTTTCGGGAAACTTTGGATAACTCTGCCAGATTAAACTGCATAATATAAATATCCATTTCTCCCAAATCGTAGCCTTTATAATAATAATCCACAATAAATTCCTTTAGTGAATCACGATATTGCTTTGATAATTCAGGAATTTCCACTGTTTCCTTTAATTCCTGAACCTTACCTTTGTACATATTAGGATGTTCAAGAATCTTTTCTGTTTCCACAAGCTTAGTAAGATTACTGCTTCCTTTTTTTGTAATTGGAGCTTCGATTTTTAAATGTTTTATCTGATAGTCAGACTCCCAAATAAATCTGCCCTTGTTATCCATAAATAAAATAACAGGATTCTTTGTATATAATCTTACGTAAGCCACTCCGTTATTCACAGTTGATGTAATAATATTTTCTGTTTCTTTATGACGTACAACGACTGTTTTTATTTTTTCATTTTTTACTGTTATCTTGTAAGTATTAAGAACCTGTGGCATTGCCTGCTGCATATTACCTACAAGGAAATCATCTGTTATTAACTTAGAGTAAATTATTCTTAAATGGTCATTGTTGTTGCCTTTAAGTAATTGTTCTGTTGCATATTTTTCCACGCCGTCACGGAATTTTAAATATTCATCATCTAACATACTAATGTTAGTTAACAGATTTGCGTAGAAATAATCTTTGTTATACATTAAAGTATCTGTTCCGTAAGAAAAATACTTATATGCTGACTTCTCCAATGGCTTATAATTAGAAGTATTAATTGTATAAATATAATATTCATACAAATTAGTAATTCTAAGTTCTTCCCTGACACCTTCTGTAAGCCACTTGGAATAGCTGTGGTCCAACTTATTGCCATTAATAATCATTGTACATATACATGTAAGAACCTCTTCTTCCTTAGTCTGCTCATAAAATCTTGCAAGTATGTTAAAGTATCCTTCATTATATGCCTTGTCCTTAATCATGAGCTCTGCTGTCTGCTTGGCAAGGTCTTTTGTCACGATTTTGTATTTTGCCACAAAGTTTAATACCTGAATTTCAAAACTGTTAAGGATTCTTAAAAGTTCAGGCTGATTAATTAAAATATTTGCCGCCTCAAAATACATAACCGGACTGAAACATCCTTCTCCAAACATTCGCTTAATCATTGTATATTTTAAGCTCGGATTTTCGTCATATCTTTCATCCATGTAAAATAAAAGCCACAATAACTGCCATGTGTCATGACCACTTTCAAAGTATTTCTTGATTTCTGCCTTTATTTCGTTAGTATAATTAGGATTGTTTTTATGTAATGTTTTTAAGTACAGATAGTAACAGTATTCTTCTACATTATTTTTGTCCTTTATTGCCATCTGCTTAGATGCCCTGTCAAGATATGATGTAGCTTCCTCTGTATTATTTTCGGCAATTGCCACCTGAGCCTTAACCAAAATACCAACAAGGTCGTCTTCGTTCTTTTCCAGTCGTTCCTGTGCCATTTTTGACATTTCATTAATCCATTTTTTACCATCAATAACACCGGTTCTAAAATCAAGATAGTTCTTTATAAGACCTATGTTGTTCTTCTTTTCTTCTATGTAATCGTTAATTTCGTCTTTTTCATTTACTATTACAATGTCGTAAACAATTGTTTCGTTAGTTGTCTCAAAAATTAATCTGCCGTGGTTGCTTCCTCCGTGAAGTCTGGCTGCATTAATATAAAACTCATATTCTGCAACTTTGCCATTAAAATCATCGCCCTTAACCTGTGACTTGCAGTTATAAAGGAAATCACCTTCAACCGTAACATTTATTTCCGCATATCCAAGACAACTTCTTTCAAGATTAATCGTGTCTGCATAGTTCTCTTTAATATTGGAATATTCTCTATAATTCTCCTTTGTACTAATGGCAACTCTCTTTTTTAGTCCCATTCCCACAAGAAACTCTTCCATTGCAATTCCACGGTTACTGTTATGAAGCACCATGTCATACAATGTAGAGCCGAAACTATCGTTTTTTAGGAAAAACTCCTTAAATTCTTTTGAAAGGAATAATATTAATGCCTCGTCATAACTTTCATTAATAAGTCTTAAGAAGTCATTAAAACCTCCAATCATTCCTATTGTTGATTCCAGCTCTCTTTTCTTTATTGTTATTGCAAACGGAATGTCAAAACCCCCTGCAGTTGTAACCATGCTTATTGTTCCGTTGCAGATCTGTCCCTGCTCCAGATTCTTACTGCTTACGCTATATCTAATCACATTGTTAATGCCGTTAAACTGATTGTTCTCGAAAGTTATATGATTATCAGTAGAAAATACAACTCCTTTTATAGGAAGATTGTTTTTGCTTTTTATGTTTAATTCTCCCCGTTTGTAATCCCCTGTTTCCAGCTCTACGGCTATTCTGTTTTCTAAAACTTCCGCATCAGGCATTTCATATGTTGAAACTCCTGCTGCTAACTTGTCAATTAAAGTCTTCAATTATTTCACCTCTGATTTTAACTCTCTTAGGATTATGGAAATGCAAAGCAGTTCACAATCCTTTTAATCCGGATTTGGATATTTTATACTAATCTTCCTTTATCTTTTTAAAGTAATTCTTAACTTCTACTTCGTATCCTAAATCTCCCGGTTCATAGAACCTGCTATCTTCCAAACCGTCAGGAAGATATTGTTGTTTCACATAATGATTTGGATAATCGTGTGCGTACTTGTATCCGATTCCGTGACCAAGCTTGGCTGAGCCTTTATAATGTGCATCCTGTAAATGTGCCGGAACCTTTGCTGTAACAGTACTTCTTACCACTTCATTTGCTGCAAAAATTGCATTGCAGGCTGAGTTGCTCTTTGGCGATGAAGCCACATAAATAACTGCCTCTGACAATATTATCTGGGCTTCAGGCATACCAACCTGATGAACTGCCTGGGCTGCTGCATTGGCAACAACTAACGCCTGTGGATTTGCCATGCCAACATCTTCTGCCGCACAAATCAAAATTCTTCTTGATATAAAGTCAACGCTTTCCCCTGCATAAAGCATTCTTGATAAATAATACACTGCCGCATCAGGATCAGAACCTCGCATACTTTTTATAAATGCAGAAATTGTATCGTAATGATTATCTCCTGACTTGTCATATTTTAATGCTCTCTTCTGAACACATTGCTGTGCTACTTCCAATGTAATATGTATCTTGCCATCCTGTGCCGGATCTGTAGTCAAAATACCAAGCTCTACTGCATTTAACGCTGTTCTTGCATCCCCATTTGAAATCTCTGCCAAAAACATAACCGCATCATCATCGATTACTCCGTTATAAATTCCCATTCCGTCAGTTTTGTCATTTACTGCCCTTAGTATAAGTGTCTTAATGTTTTCCACACTTAAAGGATGTAATTCAAAAACAATTGACCTTGATATTAAAGCTGAGTTAACTTCAAAATATGGATTCTCTGTTGTTGCCCCAATAAGTACAACCGTTCCGTCTTCAACAAAAGGAAGAAGATAGTCCTGTTGTCCCTTATTAAAGCGATGAATTTCATCTACAAAAAGAATAGTCTTCCTACCACTCATTGCCATATTCTGTTTAGCCTTTGCAACCACGTCTTCCATGTCTTTCTTTCCTGCCACAGTTGCATTTAACTGCATAAAATCTGCACTTGTAGTATTGGCAATAACCTTAGCCAATGTAGTCTTTCCCGTTCCCGGAGGGCCGTAAAAAATAATTGAACTAATTTTGTCTGCTTTTATTGCTCTATATAGTAATTTGTCTTTTCCTATTATATGTTCCTGTCCTACAACCTGGTCTAAAGTTTTAGGTCTTAATCTGCTTGCTAACGGCGATTCCTTCTCACTGTTAACACTTCTTGCGTAATCAAAAATATCCATTATATCTATTAAACCTCTATTAACTGTCTTATAACAACATATTTGGTTTTTATTCTACCACATTTCACATTTATTTTGTATAATAGATAAAATTAAATTCTAAATAATTAGCACTAAGTAGCTTTACTGCTATAGATATATAGTACAGATTATTGTTAATATCATCCTATCAAATATGCTCATTACAAATATTTATGCATTAATTTTTAAAAAACATTCACATTATTATTCGCCTAATTTTTTAATGTTTCGTCTTAACAAAATATACTATTTACTTTATTTTATTATGTTTAGATATGGTTTTATTGTAGAAAATTAAGTTATGTGGTAGACTTTACACTCATAAAAGGGAGGTTTTCTTATGTTATTAAATGAAAAAGAAGAACAGTTCGACGATCCACTTACAGTTCAGATTAATAAATATGCAGATAGATGTATTAATAATTCATGTATTGATCCGAATCTCTACGATAAATTTGATGTTAAGCGTGGTCTTCGTGATAGAAATACAGGTAAGGGTGTTCTTACCGGTTTAACTGAAATCGGTGATGTTCATTCATATGAAACTATTGACGGTAAAGTTGTTCCCGTTGAAGGAAAGCTTTTTTATAGAGGTATTGATGTAGAAGATATTGTTCATGGTTTCTTAAAAGAGAATCGTTTTGGTTTTGAAGAGGTTACTTATCTTCTTCTCTTCGGCGAACTTCCATCTGAAAAGAGACTTGCTAATTTCAACAAAGTTCTTGCCGAATATAGAACTCTTCCACCAAGTTTTGTCCGTGATATTATTATGAAAGCTACAAGTAGAGATATGATGAACCTTCTTGCAAGAAGTGTTCTCTCACTTTATTCATGGGATGAAAATCCTGATGACACTTCAATTCCTAATGTTTTAAGACAGAGCTTAAGCCTTATTGCCAGAGTTCCACTTATATCCGTTTACGGATATCAGGCTCACAGACATTATCATCATGGTGATAATTTATATATTATTAATCCTGATGTTAACCTGTCAACTGCCGAAAACATTTTAAGACTTTTACGTCCTGACAGCTCTTATACAGAACTTGAAGCCAAAATCCTTGACTTAGCTCTTGTTCTTCATGCTGAACATGGTGGTGGTAATAACTCAACTTTCACAGACCATGTTGTTTCATCTTCAGGAACAGATACTTATTCGGCTATTGCAGCTGCCCTTTGTTCATTAAAAGGACCTAAACATGGTGGTGCTAATATTAAAGTTAAGCATATGTTTGATCATATGAAGGAAACAATCAACGACTGGAATGATGATGACGAAATTAAGAATTATTTAAATGCTCTTCTTGAGAAGCGTATTTTCGATCAGTCAGGTTTAATCTATGGTATTGGTCATGCAGTTTACGCCATTTCTGATCCTCGTGCAAAGCTTCTTAAAGCTTTCACAAAAGACCTTGCTGCTGAAAAGAATCGTCTTGATGAATTTGCATTATACCAAAACGTAGAAAGACTTGCTCCTGAAGTGATCTCAAAAGCTCATAAGAGACAGAAAAGTGTTGGGGCAAATGTTGACTTCTACAGCGGTTTCGTATATTCAATGCTTGGACTTCCTGACGGACTTTACACTCCAATGTTTGCTTCCGCCAGAATGGCCGGCTGGTGTGCACACCGTATTGAAGAATTAATCAACGCCGGCAAAATCATACGTCCTGCATATAAGAACGTTGCAAAAAAGGCAGTTTATGTGCCACTTGATAAAAGATAGATTAGATATTTTTCATTTTGATAATAGCAACAAAAAAATCCCTGCAGTTTCATTTTCTGAATCTGCAAGGATTTTTTAATTCATTTATTCTCTACACAAACTGATTTTTTTCTTCATCATATGTATACTCAATCATTTTTAACTTCTCTATTATTTCCTGTTTATCTGCGTCTTTTGCTTTGCAAAATTCATCTAAATTACTGTAGAAATCGCGAAGATTAGTATTTACTACGCTTAGAAGCATTACAGGATCTTTTGGTAGATTGTTCATATCTGTCTCCTTTATTTCATTGTCCATATCCAACTTCTTTATTTGTTTCCCCAGATTAAATATCCGATAATAATTCCCACACCAATGCCAACTATCAAATGCACGATTCTCATTATGTCTAACTGCTTAGGCTGGTCTGATGTGCCACTTTTTTTGCTCTGTTTTCTATTGAATATTACTATATCTATTGCAAGAATTACACTTCCCACAAAAGATATAATAAATGTTATCAATGTAACCATAAGTGCCTGAATCATAGATGTGAAAAGTGCAATCATTACTGACACAAAAGCAATTATAGCTGAAGGTACTGTTACTGCAATGGCAATCTTGCCAACTGTCCCCGGTGTATAACGTCCATAAGGATTTTCCTGTTTATTCTGTTTAAATCCATAATAATTCTTGTTTTTTGTATTACTCATCCTATGTTCTCTTTCATTTTTATAATAAAAATTCCATAATTGTTTTCATTCTTTAAAACAATGCATTAAAGAATGAAACGCCTGCCACGCTTCCAACGCCCATTATAACGCCGGCTAACAATACTCCACCCATACATGCAATAACGCTCTTCTTAAAGTCCATATCCAAAAAGCTTGCAGCCAATGTTCCGGTCCATGCGCCTGTGCCCGGAAGTGGAATACCAACAAATAATAATAAAGCTACATATAAGCCTTTGCCTGCCTTTTCTTTAAGCTTCTCGCCTCCACGTTCACCTTTGTCAAGACACCATGTAAAGAATCCTCCAATAAACTTTTTATCCTTTCCCCAAATAAGTACCTTTCTTGCAAAAAAGAATATTACCGGTACAGGAAGCATGTTTCCAATTACACAAATAATATATGATTGTAACAATGGCAAGCCAAAGCCCTGAGAAATTGGTATTGCTCCTCTAAGTTCTACAATGGGAACCATTGAAACAAAAAAAATCATAATATAATGTTTTAATAAATTCATTCTTTTAATTCTCCTAATTTTCTAATTTTTCACACAAGTTCCTGACAAGTATATCATTATCCATAACTTTTCTCAATTACATTTATTTGTTAAATCTATTTTTTCAACTTTTATTTTATTGTACTGTTATTTAATTTATCCACAGTAACAAACTGATATCCCTTATCCTGCAAAATATCTATAGTCTTTAAGGCTGCCTCAACTGAACTTTTAAAAATATCGTGAAGCAATATAATATCTCCCGGTCTTACATGGCTTATAATTCTGTTAACGACAATGTCTGCATTCTGGTCCTTCCAGTCTTCCGGGTCAACATTCCAAAGAACCACCTTCATTCCTGTATTTTTCAAAAGTTTCTTGTTCACATCTCCGTAAGGCGGTCTTATATACTTTGGAGAAGTTCCTGTAATACTTGTTATAATCTCATTAGTCTTATTAATTTCAACCGATGCCTTATTGTAATTAGTCCTTGCAAGGTCTGCATGTGAATATGTATGATTTCCGATAAGATGACCTTCTTTTGAAATTCTTTTTGTCAGCTTTTTGTTATTTTCCACGTTCTCTCCCACAAGAAAAAAGGTGGCTTTTACCTTTCTCTCCTTAAGTCCGTCAAGCAATATTTTTGTATAAACGCTACTGGGACCGTCATCAAAAGTCAAAGCCACCTTAGGGATGGCATCATTTACATTTGTAATATTTAGATTAGTAAGAACAACTTCACTGTTCCTATAGTTGCCGTAAATAAATGCCATTCCTATTATTAACATTCCTATTAATAATATTCCAACTAAAATTTTTTTATTTAATATTCTTTTCAATACTCTTCACACAATATTTTATTAATCATTATATGAAAAATATATTATTTTAATTACAGTGTACAAGTTCATTTTTCTACCTGTGCTTGCACAGTATTAGAAAAATGAACTTAATACACGCCCCAACACGAGCATAAAAGTGAAACGGAAGTTTCACGATATGCGAATGCTGGTGACGGATTGCGAGAGTGCAAAGTACAAAGCAATCCGTGTAATTAAAATTAATCAATTCTCTTTAAACAACTGCCAGCTTTCCGTCAACAACATCAAAGGTTATTGTATCTCCCATACTAACCTTACCTTCAAGGATAACTCTTGCAGCCAATGTTTCAACATTCTTCTGCAAATATCTCTTTAATGGTCTTGCACCATAAACCGGATCATATCCGTTATCTGCAACATAAGTTTTTGCTGCATCAGTAAGCTTAATCTGTAACTCTCTATCCTTTAATCTTTCGTTAACACTGTCAATTACAAGATCTACAATTCCGCCAATGTTATCCCTTGTTAAAGGCTTAAACATAATAATTTCATCAAGTCTGTTTAAGAACTCTGGTCTGAAATGATTTCTTAAATCATTCATTACAAGGTCCTGATTTTCCTGCTTAATGTTGCCATTGTCATCAATTCCTTCTAACAGATATGATGAACCAATATTTGAAGTCATAATCAAAATTGTATTCTTAAAGTCTACTGTTCTACCCTGTGAGTCTGTAATACGACCATCGTCAAGTACCTGTAAAAGTACGTTAAATACATCCGGATGTGCCTTTTCAACTTCATCAAAAAGTACAACCGAATAAGGTTTACGTCTTACTGCCTCAGTAAGCTGACCGCCTTCATCGTATCCAACATATCCCGGAGGCGCTCCGATTAATCTTGACACACTGTATTTTTCCATATACTCACTCATATCAATTCTGACCATATTACTTTCATCATCAAATAAGTTCTGTGCCAAAGATTTTGCCAATTCAGTCTTACCAACACCTGTAGGTCCTAAGAATAGGAAAGAACCGATAGGTTTACTTGGATCCTTTATGCCTGCCTTAGACCTGATAATTGATTCAGTAATCTTTGTTACTGCCTCATCCTGTCCAATGACACGTTTGTGAAGTTGCTTATCAAGATGAAGTGTTTTTTCTCTTTCTGTTTCCGTAAGTTTTGCTACCGGAATTCCTGTCCATCTTGATATTATTCTTGCTATTTCCTCATCAGTTACACTTTCCCTAAGCAATGATAAATCTTTATTCTTAACTGCTGCTTCTTCAGCCTCTAACTGTTTCTGAAGTTGTGGTAACTTACCATACTGAAGTTCTGCTGCCTTTTCAAGATTGTATTCACTCTGGGCTTTTTCAATGTCCTTCTTAACATTTTCAACCTGTTCTCTTAAATCCTGTAATTTTGTTACAGAATCTTTTTCATTTTCCCACTGTGCTTTCTTGTTATTAAACTCATCACGCATTTCTGCCAATTCTTTTTGAAGTTCAACTAATCTTTCTTTACTTAGATTATCTGTTTCTTTCTTAAGCGCTGCCTCTTCTATTTCTAACTGCATTACTTTTCTTCTAAGTTCATCAAGTTCAGTAGGCATTGAGTCCATTTCCGTCTTAATTAAAGCGCATGCCTCATCAACTAAGTCAATAGCCTTATCTGGAAGAAATCTATCTGTTATATATCTATCTGAAAGTGTTGCTGCACTTACTAATGCCCCATCCTGGATTTTTACACCGTGGAAAACTTCATATCTTTCTTTTAAACCTCTTAAAATTGAAATCGTATCCTCAACAGTAGGTTCATTTACCATTACAGGCTGAAATCTTCTTTCCAAAGCCTTATCTTTTTCAATATACTGTCTATATTCATCTAATGTTGTTGCACCTATACAATGAAGTTCACCTCTTGCAAGCATTGGTTTTAACATATTACCTGCATCCATTGCTCCGTCTGTTTTTCCTGCACCAACAATTGTATGAAGTTCATCAATAAACAATATAATGTTTCCATCACTGTTCTTTACATCTTCAAGAACTGCCTTTAATCTCTCCTCAAACTCACCTCTGTATTTGGCTCCCGCTACAAGAGCTCCCAAATCAAGGGCAAATATCTTTTTGTCCTTTAGTCCTTCAGGAACATCACCACGTACAATACGCTGTGCCAATCCTTCTACTGCTGCTGTTTTACCAACACCAGGCTCACCTATTAATACCGGATTATTTTTTGTTTTACGTGAAAGTATTCTGATTACGTTTCTAATTTCACTATCACGGCCGATTACCGGATCAAGTTTCTGATTTCTTGCTCTTTCAACCAAATCCTGTCCATACTTAGACAAAGCATCATATGTGCTTTCAGGATTATCAGATGTAACTTTCACATTACCTCTAACAGTCTCCAACGCTCCAAGAAATCTTTCTCTCTTAATTCCATACTCTCTAAATAGTTCTGCCACTTCTTTATTAGGTCTGTCTATTAATGAAAGGAAAATATGTTCAACTGATACATATTCATCTCCCATTCTTTTAGCCTCATCTTCGGCATAAATCAAGGCATTATTAAGTGCCTGACTTACATATGGATTCCCACCCTGCACCTTAGGCTTTTTTGCTATATAATCTTCTACCCTATTTCTAAAATGCTCCGGCTGGATTTCCATCTTTTCAATTAACTTAATAATCAGACTGTCGTCTAATGTAATAAGACTGTAGATTAAATGCTCCTGGTCAATCTCCTGATTGCCATATTCAGCTGCAATTTTCTCACAGTTCTGAATAGCTTCCACAGATTTTTGTGTAAACTTACTTATGTTCATAATGAAATCCCTCCTTTTGATTTAAATTTGTTTTCCATATTTATTTAGTTTGGATATCAAAAACCAAACGCTAATCAAACTCCTCTTCGTTTGATATTTTTTATTTTACTCTTATTTTTTATATTTAAATAGACTTTATTTTAACAAATTGTTACTTTTTTGTTATAACACAAAAGAGAAGAAACTTAGGCGTCCCTTCTCTTTTTAAGTAAACTGTCTTAAAAGACTATTTTAAATTTTTAAAATATTCTACTGCTTCGTCTAATGACTTCTTGAAAGCTTCATCAGATGAATTATTAAATAAGAATAAATTCTTAATTCCATCAGGTACTGTGAAATTAATCTTCTTAATGTACTCATCCCAGTTTTCAAGTTTCCAAGTATCTCTGTCTGAGTTACGTGCTATCATTCTCTGTCTGCAAACTTCAACATCACACTGTACCCAAACTACAACTAATTCTGCACCAATCTTTAAAAGATCCTGTCTAAGATTCTCCATATAACCAGGAGTTCTAACTTCTCTTGTAAATGGTGAGTTAATGAATACTGTATCATTATATTCTAATGCTTCTCTTGCAACTTCCATGATTGCATCGTATTCATAGTTTCTGATATTTTCTTCAAAGAAATCTGAGCTTCTATTGTATTCCTGATTAGCTACAACAAAAATCTGTTTTGATAATACGATAAGTGAATCCTTATCAAGATAAACACAGTTAGGCATAGCCTTTGCTAATTTCTTTGTTACAAATGTTTTTCCACATGCCGGTGGAGATGTTACTAAAATTAACTTCTTCATAATATCTAACCTCTTCTAAATAAATTTATAAATTAATAATTTTTAGCTTTTTTTTAACCCCATTTTTCCTATATAATACCACTATTAGTCTTTTTTAGTCAACAGTCTACACGCTTTATTTTATAAACAATTATAACAATTTTTTGTCCATTATTTTGGTAATATTTTCCTGCGTTTTAAGTAAATTTTTTAGTAATCTTTTACTCGTTTTCTTTTAACTTTATTTTTACCGGTTGGTCTATTTTTAATTCATCTCGAGTCACAATACAATCGTATGCTAGTATATTAACACCTGATTCTTTAGCTTTAACCAAAGCGTCACAAAATTCGGCATGTGTTTCCCTGTTTGGTGTAAAGTATTTAATCCCTTTCATTTGTATTACAAATATAATATAAGCATCATATCCCATTTTTTTTGCTTTTATAAGGTGCTTTATATGTTTTACTGCTCTATCGCTTGGAGCGTCCGGAAACATGGCCACACCGTCTTTTTCAAGAGTTACGCCTTTAACCTCAATCCAGGCTTTCTTGCCATCGCCTTCAACATAAAAGTCAAATCTTGATTTCTCAAATGTTTTCTCCGGCTTTACCAATTCAGTATTCTTAAACAAACCATTATTAAGAAGCCACTCATTAACCACCTTATTAGGTGCCTGTGAATCCATATTTATAAGAATGCCGTTTTTTATTACCTTTACAAGGTCATACTTAGTCTTTCTGTTGGGATTGTCTGATTCTTCCAAAAATACTGTTGCATTATCCACTAATAGTTCTTTACATCTTCCTGTATTCTTTACATGTACTATCTGGGGATTATTCTCTTCCCCTTCCACATTAACATATGCAATAAATCTGTTAGGTCTTTCTATAAAATTTCCTTTTTTTATTTTCCTGTATTTCATCTTAGGCTTTATCCTTTTTCTTAATCTATGTTGCCATTATACACTTATTCTTTGTGGATTCAAATATTAAGATTTTGGAAAATTACGAATTTGAATCGTAAAAACAGGAATGGCACCTCAATCTGAGGTGCCACAAAATTGAAAGGGTTTAGATTATTATGTTACCTAAAAATCTAATACTCTTATAGTTTAAAAATTAAAAACGTTTTTTGCAACAATACAAAAATATTTTTTGTTTTTTTGTTGAAAGTGTACACTTTTCAGTTACTTTTTGACTTTGCTTTTTTTGTATTTGTGCATTTTGTATAGTTTATTTTGTTTTTTTAATTTTTACTGTGTTTCAATTTTCAAAAAAGTGATGAAAACGGTTTTTTGACTCTATTTTGATACTAGCTGTACAAATTATTGTCTTCAATCTTCTTATTTTCTTCTATCTTAATATTAGATTCATCCATCTTAACCTTCGGAATAACGATTGGCGGAAGTCCTGAATTAACCATAAATGTAATGACAAGTGCACGCACATGTGGATAAATTTCATCATATGCTTTCTTATGAATTTCCTTCTTGTCCATTCCTTCCTCACAGTCGAATAATGCTGTAGCACTAATCTTAAAATTGAAATCCATTGGATGTGTTTTCTCCATCATATCAATTGTAAGATTAGCCATACAATGAAGGTTGTCATTAGAATACTTCACATTAAATGATGCTCTCTGTGAAATATCTAATTCTACCTGTCCTTCAATCTTGTTTGTAAGGTCCAATTCGTCAACCTTTAGCCCTTTAAATGTTAGTTCTCCCATGTAAGTCTCCTTTTAAATTTACTTTCATTTTAATTATCTCTTGAATCAATATACTTTATAATCATATCTGTTGCTGTATCAACATCGACCTTGCCTATTTTTATACAGATATCGTATGTTCTTGAATCACCCCATTTGCTTTCGCAATAGAAGTTGTGATAAACTTTACGCATTTTATCCATCTTCTTCATCATATTAAGAGCTGTCTTTTCGTCAACTCCTTCTCTTTCCATAACTCTCTTAGTCTTTGTATCTTTATCGCCTAAGATAAAAGCACTAATCATATTAGGATTATCTGAAAGGATTTCTTCTGCACATCTACCTACTATAACAAATGATTCTTTTTCTTCATTAGCTTTCTTGCGAATAAAATTAAACTGTCTGATAGCTATGTCCTGTTCAAGTGAAATAGTTGTTCCCCCTACAGGAACAGGAATAAAAGCGAAGTTCATTGGCTTCTCATCGAATCTTTCAAGAACTTCCTTGCTATATCTTCCATCCTTAGCTACTTCATCTAACAGTTCCTTGCTGTATAATGGAATATTGTAATGTTCTGCCAATTTCTTAGCCACAAGATGTCCACCGCTTCCAAACTCTCTTCCGATTGCAATAATAATCTGCTTCATAGCATAACACCTCCTGTCATTTTATGATATTTATCTTTTTCCACATACATACATCTGTCAGCTTCTTTCAAAGCTTCTTCCATATCTTCGATTCTGCTGTTCCATACAATGACTGTGGAAATACTAACTTTATTTTGCTCCATACCCCAATCTATTTAAAATATACTGTTATTCTATCACAAAAGCCCCTTTTTTTAAAGTTAAAAGGGGCTTTTTTAGTGTTATTTTAATTGTGTTTTATTTTAAGTATCTTTTATTTTTCAAGGAATTTATAACTTCCTTTTATAATGAACTTATCAAAAATTATAAAGAATGCAGGAAGGATACATATTACACAGAACATACTGATAAATGCTCCTCTTGACATTAAGATACATAATGAACTGATCATGTCAATATTTGAATATGCACCTACACCAAATGTTGCACCAAAGAATGTGCATGCACTAATGATAATTGATTTCATTGTTGCCTGAAGTGCATTTGTTGCTGCAATCTTCTTTTCATGTCCGGCACTTCTTTCTGACTTATATCTGTTTGTCATAAGAATTGCATAGTCAACTGTTGCACCTAACTGGATTGTACCAATAACAATTGATGCAATAAATGGTAAAGTTGCTCCCGTATAATATGGAATACCCATATTAATAAAGATTGCAAATTCAATAAGTGCTACAAGAACAATCGGTATTGAAATAGATTTAAATACTAAAGCAATGATAATAAATACCAAAACAATTGAAACTGAGTTAACAACCGTAAAGTCTTTATCTGTTATCTTAATTAAGTCTCTTGTACATGCTGCTTCACCTACAAGCATACCATCTTTGCTATAATTCTTAATTATCTTTTCTATTTCGTTGCACTGGTTATTTGCCTCATCTGAACCTGTCTTGTATTCTGACATAAATATAAGCATTTCATATTTATCCGTTTTTAATTCCTTAGTTAAATCCTCCGGAATAAATGAATTAGGTATTGAGCCGTTTAACACTGTCTGCAAACCTAATGCTGTCTGAACACCATCAACATTTTTTATATCATCTAATAATTTTGATACTTTGTAATCAGGTGTTTTTGAACTAATTAATACAATATTAGCTGAACCTAAATTATAATCTTCAGATATTATATTCTGAGATTTAACACTTTCAAGACTCTTTGGTAAGCTTAATGTTAAATCATAATATACATTAGTATTCTTCTGACCATAGTATGCAGGGAATACTAACAATAAGAATATAATTATAAATACCGGATAATGTTTTGTAATAAACTTAGGAAGTTTCTTAAAATCAGGTATTAATGGTTTGTGTTTTGTCTTCACCAATGCTTTATCAAATATTAATACCATTGCAGGCAATACTGTTACACAGGCAATTACACCAAATACAACACCTTTTGCCATTACAACCCCCATATCAAGTCCTAATGTAAATGTCATAAAGCAAAGAGCTATAAATCCTGCCACTGTTGTAATTGAACTTCCCACAATTGATGAAACTGTGGCTGTTATGGCATTTGCCATGGCCTTGTTATTGTCATTTGGTATTACTTTCTTCTGCTCCTCATAGCTGTGCCATAAGAATATTGAATAGTCCATTGTAACTGCAAGCTGAAGTACCGCTGCCAAAGCTTTTGTTAAGTATGAGATTTCTCCCATAACAACGTTACTTCCCAGGTTATAAACAATAGCCATTCCTATACTTAGCATAAAGAACAAAGGTATCAACCATGAGTCCATAAGTATTGAAAGAACTATTATTGAAATTATAACTGCGATAATAACATATATTGCCATTTCACTTTCAACAAGGCTCTTAGTATCTGTTACTACTGCTGAAATACCGCTGACCTTGCATTGATGTTTTGTTAATGTTCTTATGTTTTCAATGGCACTCATTGTTCCGTCGCCTGAACTTGTGTCATCAAAAATAACCATCATAATTGTACTTCCATCTTTATTAAAAGCATTGTAAACATCTTTTGGTAACATACTCTTTGGAATTTTTAAGTCTGCAAAACTATCATACCAAAGAACATTCTTAACGTGATCTATGCCTTCAATTTCTTTTTTTAATTTTGCTGTATTTTCATCATCCATTCCATCAACAAGCACAAGACCAAATGCTCCTGAGCCAAAATCATTTAACATAATATCCTGACCTGTCATTGTGTCTATTCCATCCGGAAGGTAATACAATAAGTCATAGTTTACTCTTGTGTTAACATAGCCAAAAGCTGCAGGTATTAATAACAAAATACTTATTATCAAAATCACATATCTGGCTTTAACAACTAATTGTCCAAATTTTTTCATGTTATGCACCTGGCCTCTCATTATTTATCATTGCTTATTTCCTGAACCTTAAGAATAAATTTAACGTTTCCGCTCATATTCTTATCGATTCCGCTAAATGAATTATACTTCTTTCCATTATTCAATGTTTCCTGAATTTTATCAATTGCATCAGGTGCGTCTTCCTTGAATGTCTTAGTAATCTTACTAATACCTTCGTCATTTAACTTAATTGTTCCATCTTTTAATTCTTTTGTTCCATCTGCTAATGTAACAATACCGTCTTTTAATTCAGTTGTTCCACTTGCAAGTGTTTTTGCTCCATCACTAATCTGTGATGCTGCTGTATTAATTGTTCCGATTCCTGCCTTAATCTTAGGACTTGCATCTCCAATCTTCTTCGAAAGTGTTCCTGCACCTTCACTTAAACTCTTCATTCCATCGTTTAAATCAGAAGCTCCTGTCTTAAGTTTTCCTGTGCCTTCTGCAAGTGATGTTGAACCTGTCTTAAGCTGTGACATTCCTGAATCTAAGCTGTCAGCTCCTGTTGATAACTGTTTGATTCCTGCATAAAGTGTTCCAATTCCTGTGCTAAGTGCTGATGAACCTGTTTCCAATGCATCCATGCCGTCTGTTAATTTCTTAATATCCGGTGCACTTTTTGTAATCTGTTTTGTAAAGTTTTCTTTTACCTGTTCCAAAGTCTGAACACTATAATATGCCTGAACCAGACTATAATATGTTTTAGTATTTAAATTATTGGCTGCAAGAACCTGTGATAACTCCATTCCACCTGTAACTGCATTATTTATTGCCTCTACTGTTGTATTTAAAGCCTTTTCTGATGCAATTGCACCACCTGATGCCTTACTAACATTTGCGATTACATCATCTATACTCTTTTGAATTGAATCAGGTGTATTCTTTAATGTATCTACTAATTGATCAACACCTGCTGAAGCTTCCTTAGTTCCTGTTGCAAGTGTTTTTGAACCATTTACAAGTCCCTGAGATTTCTTTGTATCTTCAAAAGCTGCTTTTGCACTCTTTAATCCTGATGAAATCTGTGAAGAACCTGATTTTGCATCAGCAATGCCTTTCTTTAAGCCTTTTGCTCCGGTATCAAGTGTTCCTGTAGCTGTTTTTATGCTCTTAGTTCCTGCATATAATTTATCTGCACCACTCTTTGCTGATTTTACACCGGCAAGTAAAGCTTTGTTAAATACTGTATACTGTGTTGCCATTTCCTTAGTACCATTGCTTAACTGTAATGTGTACTTTGATAAATCTTTTGCCCCCGCATCAATCTTCTTTGAACCTGTCTTTAACTTAGTTGTGCCGTCATTTAACTGCTTAGCACCATCCACTAAATCATTTGCTCCATCCTGTAATTCGTCCATCTGTTTCTGAACATCTGACAAATCTAATGTATCTTTTAAGTTCATGTCCCCCATGTCCGAACTTGCAACTGTTAATGTCATATTCATTGAGAAGTCCTTAACGTCTGCTGTTACTGTTACCTCTTCAGGAATATCAGCATCTTTAATATAATCTTCTGCATTATTGATTGTATTTAAAAGATGATCTTTAAGTCCCGGTGCCGCATAACCTATAACAATGTTTGAGTCATTATAGCTTACGACTTTACCGTTATCTACTTTTACGTTGCTGAAGTTGTCATCCAAAACCATTCCCGTTAAAGCAAGAAATGGAACAAACTGCCCATCTTCTGTTTTTGCTGTGTTGCTATAATTGTATACAATCTTTACTTCACCACTTTTTCCGGCTAAATCGCTTGGAGAAATTTTCTTTCCATCAAGATAATATGTAACTTTAACATTTATTGGTGTTGCTTCTGTTGTTGTACCCTGATAAGAAATGTTTTCACCTTTGTTTTCCCATACGATTTTTCCATCGTCTGATTTTGTAAATTTTTCATCTCCACTAAGATTTTTTATGTCACTTAAGTTTGAATAATCTGTAATGTTTTCACTTCCGCTTACTTTTAATTCATCACTTACAGTTGTTTTTGTAACATTACCTTCTGCATCCATTTCAACATATACGGATTCCTTCTTTTCTGAGTCTTTTGAAGTATCCATCTTGTTTGTCAAAATTTCTTCTACATTGCTTGTTTTTGAATTGTCTGTTTTTTCCACATTGTTTTTCGATGTAGTATCTTTGCTTTCCTCTGCTGTACTTCCGCAACCTGTTAAGCTGCTAACTGTCATAGATGCTACAAGCATTAATCCTATACTTTTCTTCACACACTTTTTCATGACTGCTTACTCCTTTTTTTGTTGTATTATAAAATTAATCACTTTGAAAACTTTGTTGATTGAGAATTATTTAATTCCTTCTTTCTCTTTTTTACGTTGCATATAAAATTCGTATCCTATACGTTCAGTATTAATAACCATTGACTGAAGAGTTTTCGATAATTCTTCTTCATCTTCTTTCATGCCTGCCATTGTCCAGTCAACAATTACACCTGTTAATCCATATGCAAAAAATCTTGCATATATATCTTTTTCTTTTTCTCCTAAATGATTGTATAAGTCCAAATCTTTTATTGCCTTGTGCATTAATTCAATTAAAACCTTGTCCATATATTCAGCGAAAAAATTGTTAGAGGACTTGATTGTATTCATAAAGAATGGTTTCATATTCTTCATATACTTTAATAATCCAACTAACTTGTCTCCCCAATTAAAGAAATCCAAATCCTTTGTTAAAGGCTTGAATAAGTCTTCTGTATATATCCAATTTAATAATTCATACTTGTCATTAAAATGATAGTAAAATGTTTGCCTGTTAACACCACAATGATTTGTTATGTCAGCCACTGTGATTTTATCCAAAATCTTTGTTGAGCCTAATTCTTTTAAGCTTTGTGCCAAAGCTTTTTTTGTAATATTAGAATTTGCCATCTTTCTCCTCCTGCAAGTTTTAAAATGTGTTTTTTTACACTTTTTATACATCTGTATATTTTTTATATCACTGTATCTTTTTTATATCAATGTACATTTTATATATTTGTAGTATTTTTAGACATCTGTTTGATTTTGTAGGTATGATTTTTTATTAGAATGAATATGTTGTGGTGTTCACTTCTATTCTTTATGGTCTATGTGATATTAACCAACTAAATTTCACAAAAAAATACCACAACATTCTAATCAATTTTAAAATGTTGTGGTGAAATTGCTTTCTACTGACTTAACAATATTCTGTCGTTATCAAATTCTTTCTGCTTCTTCATGGAGTACATTTTTATCATGTCTTCCATTGTTGTATTCTTTCTTTCTTCTCCTGAAAGGTCAAGTATTATTTCGCCGGAATCAAGCATTATTGTTCTTGTTCCGGTTGTAAGGGATTGTTTCAGGTTATGTGTTATCATCATTGTTGTTATATTATTTTCCTGAACAATTGTTTTTGTAATGTCCATTACTTTTTCTGCTGTTGCAGGATCAAGAGCTGCTGTGTGTTCATCCAAAAGCAAAAGTTTTGGAATTGATAATGTACACATTAATAATGTTACAACCTGTCTTTGACCACCTGAAAGAAGCCCGATTTTTGTTTTCATTCTATCTTCAATTCCCATATTATAACGGGCGAGATTTTCTCTAAAGAACTGAATCTTTTTCTTTGTTATTGCTCTTGAAAAAGGCGACTGCTTTGAAGCTCTTGTGTATGCCAATGCAAGATTTTCTTCAATTGTCATATTAGGAGCTGTTCCCTTCATTGGATCCTGAAAAACACGTCCTATCATCTTTGCTCTTGAATGTTCACTTTTATAAGTAATATCCATATCATCTAAGAAAATGTGTCCCTCATCTACCATAAAGCTTCCACAAATAGCATTAAACAAAGTACTTTTTCCGGCACCGTTTGAACCAACTACTGTAACAAATTCCCCATCTTCAAGCTTTAAGCTTAAATTTTTAATTGCCACATGTTCATTAACTGTTCCCTTTTCAAATGTTTTTGAAATATTCTGAATATCTAACATTATCTTGCCGCCTTTCTTTGCTTATTCTCTGCCATTTTCTGTTTAATTGCAGGAACTGCAAGTGTTATTGCCACGATTAACGCACATGTAAACTTCATAAGGTTACTACTTAATTCTCCGAAAAGATTTTCTCTTATAACAAATGCAACTATTAATTTATAAATAACAGAACCTGTTACTGCTGAAATAAGTCCAATAGTAGCTCCTCTTTTTCCAAAAATAGCTTCACCGATAATAACTGCTGCCAAGCCATAAATCAAAGTTCCGTTAGCAGTATTAACATCTGAATAGCCAAGACTTTGTGATGATAAAGCACCTGAAAGTCCAATAAGACCATTAGCTAACATTAATCCGATAATCTTTGTTCTGTCTACATTAATTGATGAAGCTCTAACCATGTCAGGATTGTCACCTGTTGCACGAATGCAAAGTCCAATGTGTGTTTTGAAAAACCAAATAACTATTAACAAAACTATAATTACAATAATCAGACTAACTACAGTCTTAACCATACTTGTTTCAAACTGACCTCTTATTAAAAGTAACTGCTTTATTTTTTCAAAAACTGTAATCTTATTATAGCTTAAGTTGGTTGTTGCACCTTTTTCTGTTAATGAATAACACACAAGATTAATTGAATACAGCCCACTCATTGTAATAATCCCTGCCAAAACAGGATGTACCTTTAATTTTGTCTGTAAAAATCCTGTTATTACTCCTGCAAAACCTCCCGCTATCATTCCTGCAAAAAGTGCAAGAATAGGATGACCTGCAAGTGCCACCAAAACTGATATAACAGCTCCGAAACCGAAGCTTCCTTCTGTAGTTAAATCCGGTATATCCAATATTCTAAGTGATATATAAATTCCCATTGCCAATAATCCGTAAATTAAGCAATCCGGAACATTGGATAAATAATATTGTAATTCTATCATTTCTCTTCCTCTTTAGTTTTCAATAACGTTAAGTTTGTAATCTGTTTTAATATGGTCTTGGCTAATTCCTAATGTCTTCATTGCTGACTTGTTTACTGAGCAATAATCAATGCCAACTACCTGTGCAGGAATATCTGCAACTTCTTTTCCGTTTACATAGTCCATTGCAATATCAACTGTTTTCTTTCCAATGCCCTTATCATCAATGGCAAGTGTTGCAAAACATCCTGAAGCTACTGTTGTTGCTGATGAACAATATGTTGGGATTATCTTTTCATTACAAATCTCTGTTAACTTGCTTACTCCATCCTGAATAATTGAATCATTTGGTACGAAAATTGCTTCTGCCCCTTCAGCGATTAAAGCGTTAGTTGCTGTTTCAACATCGTTTGATGAAGCTGCTGTTTTTTCTACATATTCAACATTAATTGATTTTAAATATTCTTCGCACTGCTTAACTGTGTTTGTTGCGTTATCTTCATTACCGCTGTAAATAAGACCGATTTTCTTTACAGGTGTTGTAGCCTGTGCCAAGTCAATAATTTTTGAAACCGGAATTGCATTAGATGTTCCTGTTGCATTCTTGTCCGGCTTATCCATATCTGTAAGTATACCTGCTGCTGTTGGTGCTGATACTGCACAGAAGAAAACAGGTGTATCTGTTTCTGTGTTAACTAATGCCTGTGTAGGTGGTGTTGCAATTGAAAAAATCATATCGTATGTGCCATCTGTCATATTAGTTACGATTGTTGAAAGTGCTGATGCATCACCTGCTGCACATTTATAATCTATCTGTGAATCTTCATAACCCTGTGCCTTTAATTCTGCAACGATTCCCTCTTTCATATCCATAAAAGCTCCGTTTTCAATCATAGATACAATACCAACTTTTACTTTTCCGTCACCATTGGTATCTTTCTTATCTGTTGCAGAGCCTGACTTTCCATTTCCTCCGCATGCTGTTAATGCTGCTGCTACCATTACTACTGTTGCTAAAACACTTAAAACTTTTTTCATCTTTCTCATATTCTTTCTCCTTTTTATTTGTAGCATTTATACTACTTATTTTAAAGTTTGAGCAATTCTGATAACCTATAGAGTAAAGTACTTTTTATGTAACACGAATTCCAAAGGAATTTCTTATTGCATAAAAAAATCCTCAACAATAGCATAATCTTCTATGCTATCATCAAGGACGAAAATACTAAAATATATTCCGCGGTGCCACCTTGATTTGTGAAATTAAAATCTCACACTCTCAACGAGTACTATCATACTCTGTGCAACTAACGTATGCCTTCACGTCATAAAATACTAACGAATACTGAAATAATTATTAAAGTTATTAACAAACTTTACTGAACTATCATCCATTGATTAATTATCTCTCGCTTTGTTCTATGCCCTCTGCGGTCCATTTATGTGAGCTGCGTTCTGTGGGTTCTCAGCATCCCCTACTCTCTGTAAGTGCACGATTCACTTTTACCTCCGCATCATCGGTTTCTAATGGTCATCTTTAATTGTTTCTGTAAACTATGGGAAGATTATAACTCTGTATTTTTTATACGTCAACCCACAATTTTAATATATATTTTGATTATTTTTAACACAAAACTAAGTAAACTATTATATTACAGTTTTTTATATTCTTATATAGCTTCCAGTTTTCTAATAGACTCTTCCACCATTTCTTTTGTTATCTTGTATGGATTGTGGTCTATATCTTTCATTTCAACGGCAATTTTTGCTATTTCTTCAAGCTGTGAGCTGTCAAACTCTAAGTCTTTTAATTTAGTTGGAAGTCCTACACTCTTACTAAACTCATATACTTTTTTGAAGTCTTCTTCATTACCATCCACAAGTAAAAGATTAAGCACACCATAACTTACCACTTCCCCATGAAGATGATTCTTCTCAATATGTGGATATGAAGTAAGTGAATAAAAAATAGCATGCGCAAGCCCTGTATTATAATCAATTATATGTTCTGCAGTGAGAAAAATAGAAGCAATTCCTGTTGAAACAATAATTGCAAGAACAACCTGCTCGTAAGCATATGAAACCTTTCCTTCATTATTTGACTCCATAGCTTCTTTTCCATATCTCATAATAGGCTCGTAGCACATCTTGCTTGCCGTAACGCCCATCTGTGTATAATGATTTAACGCTTCGCCTCTTGAAGACACAGTGCTTTCAAAATATTTTGCATAAGTATCACCCATTCCTGCCCACATATAACGTGATGGTGAGTGAACCAAAATCTCTGTATCAATAAATGCATGTACCGGTGGCGCTGCAAAGAAGAATGGTTCCTTAAATCTTCCGTCAGGATAGTACATAATTGAAACACTTGTACACGCTGAACAGTTAGATGCAATAGTCGGGAAAGAAAAAACCGGTTTGTTCGCTTTAATTCCAAGACATTTGCCTGTATCAGTAGATTTTCCTCCACCTATGGCAAAAATCATATCTGCCTGCTGTACTAAAGGATTCTTCATTAACTCTTCCACATTTTCGTATGTAGCCTCTCCTCCATACCAAATAAAATCCAAAATTTCCAGATTAGATTTTTCACAAGCCTTAATTATCTTGTCCTTTGCTGCATTAATAGCTTTGTGACCACCAATGGCTATAACTTTAGTTCCGTATGGTTCACAAATTTCCGGTATTTTATCATAAACTTTGCTTCCAATTGAATAACTTGGAAGGTGCATACTGTAATTCTCCATATCTTATTTTTAGTTTCCTTTCTTATATTTACAACACTTCATTCTATCGCAAAATATTTTGTTTTGTTATTCCGCTCATCAGGAAAACTCTAGAAGCAAACAATAGGCAGATTTTTGAAATTTTGCGAGCATAGCGTAAAGCAAAAATCAACTGTCTGAGCGTCAGCGAGTTTTGATTTTTGTTTTACAATAGGCGGCGGAACAAAATGATAAAATCAACGTGTTTGCGATAGAATTTTCCTGATGAGCGGAGAAAACAAAAAATTTGTGATTATTCAACCATATGTTGTTTTATTACATTACATGAATTTTCGAATTGTTTTAATTCTTCATCTGTCAGCTTCAATTCTACCACTTGTTCTATGCCTTTTCTGCCTATTATACATGGCACTCCTGCGTGGACATTTGTTTGTCCGTATTCCCCTTCTAATAGGGTTGATGCCGGAAGAATTCTGTGTTCATCCATTAGAACAGCTTTTGCCATATCAGCTAATGCTGTGCCTATACCAAATTCTGTTGAACCTTTTCCTTCTATAATATCCATACCTCTCATGTGAGTTTGGTCTGTTATAACTTTTTCGCTTAGCTTTCCAAATCTTTCGGGATTTTCTTCTCTTAGATGTTTATAGTTTTTCCCAAATATTGTTAAGTTTGAAAATGGCACCATTGATGAATCACCATGTTCGCCCATTGCAAATCCGATTACGCTTTGTGGTGCAATATTGCAAAGGTCTGCTACTGTTCTTCTCATTCTTGCCGTGTCAAGAGATGTTCCTGTGCTAAACACACGGTTTTTAGGCAATCCTGTTGCTTTTCTAACAAAGTCTGCAATTATGTCCGCAGGATTTGTAATTGTTATAATTATTCCTTTTATTTCTATTTTATTTAAGTTGCTTACAATGTCCCTTACACATTCCACTGAACCATCTAACACATCAAGTCGTGTCTGTCCCGGAAGTCTTGGAACCCCTGCACTTATTACTATAATATCTGCATCCTTGCAATCGCTATAATCTCCACATCTGACAATTACTGAACTATTAAAAAAACTTACACTGTCAGCTATATCCATACTATGACTTTTAGCTTTTGTCCGGTCTTTATCAACCAAAACAATTTCATCACATATTCCCTGTATTGCCAAAGCATACGCACAATGTGAGCCTACGTGCCCTGTTCCTATTATCACTATTTTTCTGTTTGCCAACATTTTAATGTCCTCTTTTCCAAGATTTATCCCTATTAATGTCTGTTTTTATAGACAACTGTTTTTAATCCCTTATGATATTTATCCACTTTAAAACAAAAATCTTAATCCATTCATCGCCCAACCAAACCACGCTTTAATGTTTTTCTTTTTGTCTGACAATTCTTTCATCTTCATTCCCTCAGGAATATGGCTATACTCTGTTTCATTTTTTACAGTGGCTGCTTTCTTCTCATACTCTTCCATACTTGCTTTAAGTTGTTTATTAATATCCTTACTGTTAATAACAAGCATAAGCTCTGTATCAATATATGCACTTCTCATATCCATATTAAAAGATCCTACAATGGCAATATCATCATCTATGGTCATACTTTTCCCATGATAAGAAATTCCACCCTCATATTCTTTAATTGTAACTCCAGTGTTTATAATGTCTTTCTTATGATTAAGATAATCCACTGCACCAAATATATTTCCATTATTCTCTGCAGAATTAGTCATAATGGTTGTTGGAACTTTTATATTTTTAAGTTCCTTATACATATAGTCATTACAAATTATATAAGGAGTATGAATCTTTACTTCCTTCTTTGCATTTTTTGCCAAATACATTAAACCATAATAAACCGTAGGCTGCTTTGTATACAAAGATGTGGGATTACTTAAAAGATTTATTTTGTTAGTCTCATAAGTATTAGCCTTATAATCATAATTTCCTGCTAAAAACTTATCATATTTGTTTTCAAGACTTTCATATCTATTTTTAAGCTCCTGTTCAGCCTTTTTTACACTATTCTTTTCACCAAGACTTTCATTACAGTGAAATACCGAACAACACTTCTGAGACGTTATTTTCTTGTAATAATCTTTAATCTGATAAATTGAACTGGCCTTTGAGCCTGTATTGTAAACAAGTACATCTCTGTCATAATTCTTGTGGCCTGCATAATCACCAAGAAAATAACCAAATGTATTTCGTCCGCCAAGAATATACAAACTGTCATCTGCAATTACATATTTGTCATGCATTCGTCCTAAACCATTCCACGGAATAAGGATATTAACCTGATTATAAATTATAATTTTTATATTTTTGTTGGACGACAAAGCATAAAAATAGTCGTTATTCTCCATTTGAATAATCGAATTAAATCCATCGGCAAAAATTTCTACCTTTACACCTCTGTCCGCCGCATTTAATAAAGCTGCCAAAATATCCTTTCCAGCATCATCACTTCTAAAATCAAAAGTTGACAATATAAGGGTCTTTTGGGCATCCTTTATTACTCTAAGCCGCATTTTTAACGCTTCCTCATTATCTTCAATAATAGTTGCCCTATCCGGTCCTACACTATCACTATAAAACTGTGTGCTTTCAACTGCCTCCTTTTTCGTCTGCGACACATCAGGATGGTGTAAAAATGGCACAACGCCACCAATTACCACATACATTAAAAACGCCAATAATAAAGTCAATACAATTTTAAATAATTTCCAAATAAGTTTTGTCATACCTATAATCTTAAACATTTATAGAACAAAATCAAGTTTTTAATTTTGTTTTAACAAAATTACTTAAAAAGAGCCACCCGAAGGTAAGCTCTTTAAGAAAAAGATATTTATTTGACAGCTTTAAAAGCTTCATCTAAATCTTCAATAATGTCATCAACATTTTCTGTACCGATTGAAAGACGAATTGTGTTAGGCTTAATTCCTGAACCTAAAAGTTCTTCTTCTGTCATCTGTGAATGTGTTGTTGATGCCGGGTGAATAACTAATGATTTAACATCAGCCACGTTTGCTAATAATGAGAATAACTGAAGGTTATCGATAAAGTCTTTAGCCTTTCTGTCATCTCCCTTTATTTCAAATGTAAAGATTGATCCACCACCGTTAGGGAAGTATTTCTTGTATAATTCCTGCTGTACAGGATCATCAGATACTGATGGATGATGTACTGCTTCTACCTGTGGATGATTCTTTAAGTACTGAACAACTTTTAAAGCATTTTCAACATGTCTTTCAACTCTAAGTGAAAGTGTTTCTAATCCCTGAAGGAAAATAAATGCATGGAATGGTGAAATTGTAGCACCTGTATCACGAAGAAGGATTGCTCTAATCTTTGTAACAAAAGCTGCAGGTCCTACTGCTTTAGTAAAGCTTACACCATGGTAACTTGGGTTTGGAGCTGTAAGTGATTCAAACTTTCCGCTTGCTTCCCAGTCAAATTTTCCACCGTCAACGATTACACCACCGATTGTTGTACCATGACCACCGATGAATTTTGTTGCTGAATGAACAACAATGTCAGCACCGTGTTCAATAGGTCTTACAAGATATGGTGTTGCAAATGTATTGTCAATTACAAGTGGAATCTTGTGTGCATGTGCGATTTCTGCAATTTTTTCAATATCTACTACGTCTGAATTAGGATTTCCTAATGTTTCAATAAATACAGCCTTAGTATTGTCCTGAATTGCATTTTCAATTTCGTCAAAATTAAATGGGTCTACAAATGTTGTTGAAATTCCATATGCCGGAAGTGTATGCTCTAAAAGATTATATGTACCACCATAAATGTTCTTTGCGGCAACAATGTGGTCACCATTCTGTGCTAAATTTTCAATTGTGTAAGCGATAGCTGCTGCTCCTGATGCTACTGCTAATGCTGCAACCCCACCTTCAAGTGCGGCAATTCTCTTTTCAAATACATCTTCTGTTGGGTTTGTAAGACGTCCATAAATATTTCCTGCGTCTGCTAAGCCAAATCTTGCTTCTGCGTGATCGCAGTTTTTAAATACATAAGATGAAGTCTGATAAATTGGTACTGCTCTTGCATCTGTAACAGGATCAGGATTTTCCTGTCCTACATGCAACTGTAATGTTTCAAATCTGTAATTTCTTTCTGCCATAATAAATCCCCTTTGTAAATATCTTTTTTCTTATATCTGATCAATCCTGAAATAAAGGTGTTGAATAATATCTGTCACCTGAATCAGGTAATAATGCTACAATATTTTTGCCTTTGTTCTCTGGTCTTTTTGCTAACTGAATGGCTGCATATAATGCTGCACCTGATGAAATACCTGTAAGAACACCTTCTGTTTTTGCAAGCTCCTTAGCTGTAGCAAAAGCATCTTCGTTTTCTACTGCAATGACTTCATCATAAATCTTTGTGTTAAGAATATCAGGTACAAATCCTGCACCGATACCCTGAATCTTATGTGCTCCGGCTTTTCCTTCTGAAAGAACAGGGCTTGTTTTTGGTTCTACGGCTACAACCTTTACATCAGGGTTCTTTGATTTCAAATATTCGCCTACGCCTGTAACTGTTCCACCTGTACCAACGCCTGCTACGAAAATATCAACCTGTCCATCTGTATCTTCCCAAATTTCCGGTCCTGTTGTTTCTCTGTGTGCCTTAGGATTAGCTTCATTAACAAACTGTCCTAATATAATTGAACCAGGTGTTGCTTCCTTAATTTCATCAGCCTTAGCAATAGCACCCTTCATACCTTTAGCTCCTTCTGTAAGAACTAATTCAGCACCATATGCTTTCATAATGTTTCTTCTTTCAACACTCATTGTTTCAGGAATTGTAATAATTACTTTGTATCCCTTTGCTGCTGCAACTGCTGCAATACCGATACCTGTGTTACCTGATGTTGGTTCAATAATTGTTGCTCCCGGTTTAAGCTTTCCACTTTCTTCTGCATCTTCAATCATCTTTAATGCGACTCTGTCTTTAACACTTCCTGCCGGATTAAAATATTCTAACTTAGCTAAAATCTTAGCATCTGTAATGTTTTCCTTAGCTTCAAATTTCTTAACCTCTAATAAAGGTGTCTTTCCAATAAGTTCTGCTGCACTTGTTTTAATATTTGCCATTTTTATATCCTCCAAATTTAACTGATTTTCTAATTTTTTATTGTCACTACTAATTAGTTGTTTTTCACTTTTAATATTTTTCCCTACTGATTAGTTGTTTTTCACTTTTAATATTTTTCCCTACTGATTAGTCGTTTTTCACTTTTTATCGTTCTAGAGTTCATTGGAACTCTCTTATCATCATTTTAATCTTGAATATGTAGTTTATAATCATTTGTAAAAAACTATCTGCTACACATTCGCTCCGTCTCTCCTACACTTATGTTGCAACAGTAAGTCTTTCTCATTTTGTAATTATAAGCTGTCTTTGTTCTGCTCATAACACCGCTTCCTTTCCTATTCATTCAATTCCTATAAGTTAAGTAGGTTTTGTTTATAGTGGCATATTACTATCTTTTTCCTACAATGTCAATAGGAAATTTAAAATTTTTATTTTTTTATTTAAAACATATAGGTTTAGTATGTTTTAGTCTAATATACTACAAATAAAGTAGCCGGTCTAGGAATAATTCCATGGAATAAAAAAGAGCCAGAACACATCTCGCATTCTAACTCTTTTCAATGCCAGCCTACCAATCCTTATGGTATTCTAGCTCTTTATTCTCCACCTGTTCCACAGGCTTTCTAACATTCTTTTATTGTTCCGCCACCAAGAACAACGTCTCCATCATATAATACAACTGACTGTCCTTTTGTAATGGCTCTTATTGGTTCGTCAAAAGATACCTTAACATCACCGTTTTCAAGTACTTTTGCCACACCTTCTGTTAAAGGCTGATGATATCTTGTTCTTCCGCTTATCTTTACTTCTCCTGTTGGGGCTTCACCTGATATCCAGTTAAAATCTGTTGCAACAAGTTCACCTGTAAAAAGATCTTTGTTTCTTCCAACTACAACCTCATTTGTCTCAGGTCTTATTTCAAGAACATAATGCTTGCCATCTCTGTTAACATTAATTCCCTTTCGCTGACCTACTGTATATCTGTAATACCCGTTATGCTGGCCTATAACCTTTCCGTTAATGTCAAGGAAATTGCCTTTTCCAACTTTTTTATGAGTATACTCCTCAATGAATTTCATATGATTACCATCAGGGATAAAACAAATATCCTGACTATCATGCTTGTTAGCATTAATAAGTCCTGTTTCAGCTGCCTTCTTTCTTATTTCATCCTTAGTGTATTCTCCTAAAGGAAACATTGTGTGGGCAAGTTGATCCTGAGTCATATGATAAAGAACATAGCTTTGATCCTTTGAATCATCAATTCCTTTCATTAGCTGATACTTGCCTGTAGCTTCGTCATATCTGATTCTTGCATAATGACCTGTTACAATAACATCACAGCCCAAAGCTTTTGCTCTTCTATATAACTCTTCAAACTTTAAATATCTGTTACAGTCAATACATGGATTTGGAGTCATTCCACACATATAACAACCTACAAACTTGTCTATAACCTTCTCCTTAAATTCTGCCTTAAAATTAAAAACATAATAAGGAAAACCAACTTTGTAAGCTACACTTCTGGCATCTTCCACATCACTTAGAGAACAACATGTCTTCTCCTTTGACATGTTAATATCCTCATTGTCATATAACTTCATTGTTACCCCAATAGGGTCGTATCCTTTTTCTTTCATAAATACGGCAGCCACACTACTGTCTACGCCACCGCTCATTGCTATTAATGCCTTTTTCATTTATCCTAACCTAATCATTTCATCAATACAGTGTTTTGCCTTAGTTCTTGTATCTTCGTCAAGATTAATTTCTAAGCCGCTAATACCCTTACAACAATTTAATACATCAGTTAAAGTTGTTGCTTTCATATTGTGACAAACGCAGTCCTTTGATAATGGATAAAACATCTTATCCGGACATTCCATCTGAAGATGAGTTACAATACTATTCTCTGTTCCAATAATAAACTCTTTAGCATCGCTTTCCTTGGCATAGTTCATAATTCCTGTTGTTGAACCAACATAATCTGCTAATTCCACAACTTCAGGCTTACATTCAGGATGTACAAGGAACAATGCATTAGGGTGTGCAGCCTTAGCCTTCTTAACATCCTCTGCACTCATTCTTGCATGAGTTGGACATCCGCCTGATAACAACTTAAATGTCTTGTCAGGAATCTGTTTAGAAACCCAATCACCTAAGTTACAGTCAGGAATAAATAAAATCTTGTCATTTTCAATTTTGTTACAAATAGTAACTGCTGATGATGAAGTAACACAAATATCACAAATAGTCTTTAATTCACTTGTTGTATTAATGTAAGCAACAACTGTATAATCACTGTAAGACTTCTTAACCTGTTCAATTAAATCCTTGTCCATCATTTCTGCCATTGGACAGCCTGCGTCACCATTCGCAAGTAAAACTGTCTTATCAGGGGATAAAATCTTAACTGTTTCAGCCATAAATTTTACACCACACATAATAACAGTCTTGTTTTTTGTTTCTGCTGCTTTAACAGACAATGCAAAACTGTCACCTGTAAAGTCAGCTACTTCAAGAATTTCCGGATTCTGGTAGCAATGTGCCAAAATACAGATATCCTTTTCTTTCTTTAATTTAAGAATCTCTTCCTGAATATCTCTAATCATTTCTCACCTTTTAATCTCGCTTACGCTTTTATAATTTCAGGTGATTCCTCTTTATAAAGAAAATATATTTCAGTAATTAATTATCTTTATGTTTTTCTTTATAATCGTCTATAGCAGCCTTAATAGCTTCCTCTGCAAGTACTGAACAATGCATCTTATGTGCAGGAAGTCCGTCTAAAGCTTCAGCTACTGCCTTGTTTGTAAGTTCCAATGCATCATCTAATGACTTTCCTTTAATCATTTCTGTTGCCATTGAACTACTTGCTATAGCAGAACCACATCCGAATGTATTAAATTTTACGTCAGTTATGATGTTATTGTCAACCTTTATATATATTTTCATAATGTCGCCACACTTAGCGTTACCAACTTCGCCTACTCCGTCTGCGTCATCAATCTTTCCTACGTTTCTAGGATTCATAAAATGATCCATTACTTTTTCACTATATAACATGCTTTTGCTCTCCTCTCTGTAATTCATCCCAAACCGGTGAAATGCTTCTAAGATAATCAACTACATTTTTAATTTCCTTAACCATATAGTCAATCTGTTCTTCTGTAATGTCTTCTGCTATTGTAAGTCTTAATGATCCATGAGCTACTTCATGAGGTCTGCCAATTGCAAGTAAAACATGACTTGGATCAAGTGATCCTGATGTACATGCCGAACCTGAAGATGCTGCAATACCTTTAGCATCTAATAATAAAAGTAATGATTCTCCTTCGATTCCTTCAAAACAGAAGTTTACATTACCCGGTAATCTGTTTTCGCTTGCTCCGTTTAAAACTGAGTGTTCAATCTTTGAAAGTCCTTCAATAAGTCTGTTTCTTAAAGTTGTAACTTTTGCACTTGATTTTTCTATATTAGATACAGCATCCTTTAAAGCTACAGCCATACCAACTATTCCGGGAAGGTTCTCTGTACCCGCTCTCTTACCTCTTTCCTGTGCACCACCTTCTATAATATTAGTAAGTGGAACCTTCTTATTAGCATAAAGAACACCTACGCCCTTTGGTCCGTGGAATTTATGAGCTGATAATGATAACATATCAATTTTTTGTTTTTTAACATCAATATCAACATGTCCAACTGCCTGAACTGCATCTGTATGGAAGATAACTCCTTTCCTTTCACAAATCTCACCAATCTCTGTAATTGGTTCAATTGTTCCTATTTCATTATTTGCATACATTATTGATACAAGAGCTGTATCTTCTCTAATTGCATCTTCAACTGCCTTAGGATCAACTTCGCCCTTTTCGTTTACATCTAATAATGTAACGTCAAATCCCTGTTTTTCTAACTTAGCTAATGTATGGAGAACTGCGTGATGCTCTATTTTAGTAGAAATAATATGTTTCTTTCCTTTTTTTGCACCAAATGCAGCTGCTGAAACGATTGCCTGATTGTCAGCTTCGCTTCCACCTGATGTAAAATAAATTTCTTTAAAGTCTGCGCCTAAGCATTCTGCCACGTCCATTCTCGCCTGAAGTAGCTTTTCTGCTGCTCTCTGTCCAACACTATGAAGACTTGATGGATTTCCATAAAAATCTTCCATGCACTCATTCATCGCTTTAATTGCAGCCTGACTAGTTTTAGTAGTAGCCGCATTATCTGCATATATATACATTTGAGTAACCTCCATTCTATATTTAAATCTCTTTTTCCTATCTCTGCACTAGGAATTATATAACCTAATTTTTAATTTGTAAATAACTTTTTTTCTTTTTTTATTATTTTTTCCCGTTTTTTCCTGCTTTATTATAATGTAATAACTTAATATTTGCAAATTGTTACAAAGCCCCCCTTGACAAATTACATTTTTTTTGGCATTATTAATAACCGTAATATCTATGTAACATTTTTGTAACAGATGGAGGTTATTTTGAAACATAAATTTATAGGTTTACTTTCAGTAGCATTTTTGATGTGTGCATCTACTACAATTGCAGTTCATGCCGAAAACGAAACTACCACTGTTGAGAACCCTACAACAGTGATTGCCGTAGAAACAACTACTCCGGTAGCCAAAACAACTACTCCGGCATATGTTAAATCAATTACAGTTAACAAGACTATAAAGGTAAACAAAAAAGCTAGTATTAAAAAAGACATAAAATTAAATAAAACAAAATTAAAAAATTTCACATTAGTATCTAATAAAACAAAAGTTGCAACAATTTCTTCTTCAGGAAAGATTAAAGCGAAAAAAGCTGGAAAAGCTGTCATTACTGTAAAGTCTAAGAATAACAGTGCTTTATATGCAACAATTAAGGTAAAGGTAAAGAACAGATACACTAAAGACCAGTTAAGACTTATGTCTTCTATTATTTATAGTGAAGCCGGTGATCAGAGTTATGCAGGTAAGAAGGCAGTTGGTATTGTAATTGCCAACAGAGTAAGTTCTAGAAGTTATCCTAACACTTTAAGTGGTGTTATTTATCAGCCGGGACAGTTTACACCGGCAAGAAACGGTTCTTTAAACAGATCATTAGCATTATATGACAGTGGTCGACTTGACAAGGGTTCAATTAAAGCTGCTAAGGCTGTTCTTAATGGAGATAAGAACGTAAAACTTTCTTATGGAACAATAAATATGAACTCATACTTATTCTTTAGTGGATATGTAAAAGGTGCAAGATTAACAATTGGTGGACACCAGTTTAAATAAGTAGATAAAAAAAGAATCTTCAGTTTTTCTGAAGATTCTTTTTTTTGTTCAGAAACTGACCTTCAATTTTTTAGTAGAAATTGTAGGGTAATTTCTCAAATAAAAATCCGAAACAAATATGATAATACACATCTATTTCGGAGTCTTAACAAACTTTAATTTATTTTTATACTCTGCCTTCAACTAAGTCTTCCAGTGTTACACTTTCCAAATATTCATCTATCTGGTCGTCTAATTTCTTCCACAATGGCAATGTAATACATTCAGTGGCTCTATCGCACTTCTCTGCCCCTTCTTCCAGGCAGCCAACCGGTGCCAATGTTCCTTCAGTAAGTTTGAGAATTGAGCCTATTGTATATTCTGCCGGTTTCTTTACCAGCTTGTATCCGCCTGCTTTGCCTCGCTGGCTCTTTACCATATGTCCTTTATGTAATAACGATACAATCATTTCCAAATATTTCATGGAAATCCCCTGTCTTTCTGCCACATCTTTCAGTGATACAAAAGACTCGCCATCATTCTGAGCCAAATCTATCATAACTCTTAAAGCGTATCTGCCTTTTGTAGAAATCATCATCTCTAAATACCTCTCTGTCGTAAATACTCTCCTACTAGTATACATTAACGCCACAATAAAATCAACTTAATTCCGATTATTTTTATAGGAATTGTCATATAAATATTGTTATGTTTCTTTAAAAATTTTTTAGAATAACTTTATATGATTATAGTTTCAAATCACTAAAATCTTAATTTTGTGAATTATTCTTTTTTTATTTTTAAAATCTTTGTTCCATATACATATGTTAACGCACCTATTGTTATTCCAAGAACTGCTCCTCCTAGTATGTCTGATGGAAAATGCACATATAAATACATTCTTGAAAAAGCTATTAATATAGTAAGCGGAATAACCACCCAACCGAATTTCTTATTGGTTAACGTTATAATTGTTGTAGCTATACATGATGCCTGTGTGTGACCTGAAGGAAATGAATAATCTTTTGGAATTGCTATAAGCATCTTAAAATTAGTATCTATCCAACATGGTCTTGCTCTTTGAACAACGTTTTTCACTATTCCGTTTCCAATAATCAGTCCTATTAATAACCCCGCAAGAACCAAAACTCCATATTTACGGTATTTTTTTGATATAAGCATTGCAACGCCTATGATAATCCAAATAATCCCTGCATTTCCCAAAACTGTAATTCTAGGCATAAACCAGTCACAAAATCCACTGCCGAATATTTGTTGTATTTTTTCTAAAATTAACCAATCAATTGCCATTGAGTTAACATCCTTTCCTTTTTAGTTATGTTTTATACTCTATCATTTTAAGAGAAAAAAGACAACCGACCATTACGGCCGATTGTCCCTTTTATTAATATGTAAATAATTTATGAAAGAATATTATTTAATCTTTACTACCTTCTTAGCTGAGTATGGTCCATAAACCTTAGTCTTTCCGTTCATAAAGAATCCTCTAACTCTTACATAATACTTCTTACCTGATTTTAATTTCTTAATTGTGATCTTAGCTTTCTTTGTTGTCTTAACTTTTGATTTCTTGAAATTCTTCTTTAATGAGTACTGAACTTCATATTTCTTAGCCTTGCTTGCTTTCTTATATTTAACAACCATAGCTTTCTTCTTAGCTTTCACTTTAGAAATCTTAACCTGTGAAGGTGACTGGATACCTGCTGTAATCTTGAAGTCCTTAACGTCGATTGTTCCACTCATATCGCTTTCATCGATGTATTCTTTTAAGAATGCACCAAATGCAAACTTAATACCTAATGTAGGCTGAGCCTTTTTCTTCTGATATTCTGATCTAAGTGATGGAATCTTAACATCTGCTGATACTGTTACATATCCGTCATCTGCTGTGTTCTGGCTGTCAAGTGCAACAAATGGGCTGAAATCCTTTGTGCTTGAAAGAACGCTCTTACCACCGATTGTAGCCTTAACATTTGAAAGATTAAGAGCTGCACCATCTTTATCTGTATTATCAAATGCTTTAAAGTGAATGTGTTTTACGTAGTTGTACTTACCTGTACCAACATTTTCACCCATAGCTTTTCCTTCGCTATCCTTAATTACGTTGCCTTTAGCATCTTTCTTGTCCTGACTCTTCATAATTTCATTCTTTAATGTACTCTTAATCTTAAATGAAATTGTGTAATAACGTCCTCTTTCTACATTAACAACCTTATCTGCTGTTACGCCCCATGGGTTAGACTGTCCTACATCTCCCTTTGGTGTCCATTTAGCACTCCATCCTGTACTTACAACATTCATTGTAAAACTGCTTGATGTCTGTGTTGTAATCTTTGCATCTTCACCATAACTCTTGTATGTATTCTCTTTATTCTGATATTTCTGTCCTGCTCCGATAAGCTTATCTTCCCAAACGCCGTTATCTTCACGTGTATGGATAGAATATGATGTCCATGCCTTTCCGTTAGATACATCTGTTCCCTTAGCTACTGCTGCAGATGCCATTGATGCTGTACCAACAACCATAGTTACTGATAAACCGATTGCTGTTAAGTTCTTGAATAATTTTCTCATTTTTTCATTCTCCTTTATATGTTTTTGTTACTTAACTATAAAATATCATTTTTATCATACTTTTTCAAGTGCAGTTTGTATAAAATCAAAGAAAAATGAATCGTTTTTTATAGAAATATTGAATAAAAACTGTTTTATCTTTAAAAGTTACTTATTGTGGCATAAGTATTATACTTTTTGTTATATAGTTTATTTTATGTAAAACTGCATAAAAACATTAATATCTCTCAATTGTATTTACTTCATATGTTATCGAACCTTCAAGCACAAGACCTACGCTCGTTTAATGCAAAAAACAGCACCCTTAGCCGTATAACTCGTAGATGCTTTCGCATCTACTTCGTCGCGGGCTTGCGCCCTATAAAAACAAAGAAGCAGCACCCTTTTAGATTCTTTTTTATGAAAAGTGCGAGACGGGTTGCGGTCATCCTGTGGATGACCCTGCTTTGCAGGAGCAACGACCGAGCCGGCAGGCGAGACTTCGAACCTTCGAGCCCAGGATTGGGCTCGTTTAATGCAAAAAACAGCACCCTTTTAGGATGCTGTTTTTTTGCATTAAAAAAGCGCGAGACGGGGATCGAACCCGCGGCCCCCTCCTTGGCAAGGAGGTGCTCCACCACTGAGCCACTCGCGCATTGTACGTGTGCGTCACACGTAAGAAAGATATTAACATAATCAGACAACTCTGTCAACATTTTTTTGCAATTTTTTCACATAAATTTAAAATACATAAAGCAACCACCGCGCCGGCAGGCGAGACTTCGAACCTTCGAGCACAAGACCTACGCTCGCTTAATGCAAAAACAGCACCCTGAGCCGTATAACTCGTAGATGCTTTAGCGGTTAATTGATAGTCTATAATTTTTGAATAAGCCCAATCCTTGAGGTAACGTTTTGTCATATGGCTGTTTGTCTATTTCCAAGCATTAAAAAAGAAGAGAAAACCGGATTTTGGCTTTCCCTTCTATTTAACTGTTTATAATTTTATTTTTTTATCTTAACCTGCTTTGGCTTTGACCATTTGCCCTGATAAGTTTCCCCTCCTTTGACAACAATGGCTTTTGCTCTTGCATACAATTTTTTAGCCTTTTTAAACTTGCTATTTGATACACTATATGTCAATTTCTTAGTTGTTTTTGTCACTATTGTCTTTTTAAATCTCTTATCTTTTGCAATCTGTACTTTGTACTTGGTTGCGCCTTTAACTCTCTTCAATGTAAGACTTATTTTCTTAGCACTTTTCTTTTTAATTGCTTTTTTAACAACTGCCTTTCCAACATTTACAGATGATTTTATTGTAGTCTGACTTGGTTGTTTTTTAGTTGTTGTTTGTACATTTGTATTTGTTGTAGTTTCCACTGCTGATGTTGTCTCTACTGCTGCAGGTGTAGTTGTTTCTACTGCCACTGGTGTGGTTGTCTCTGCTGTTGCAACTGTAGTTGTTTCTGCCGCTGCAGTTGTAGTTGTTTCTGCCGCTGCTGTTGTAGTTGTTTCTGCCGCTGCTGTTGTAGTTGTAGTTGGTTCCTTGTATTCTGAATATGCAGGATCTGCAAGTTCTGCAGGTGTTTTTCCTGTGAGTCCAGGGTCTGCCTCAATTGACACAGTTTTCTTTAATCCAAATGATTCTACATTGTTACTTGTATACTGTGATCTTACTTCTACTTCATATGTACCTGCCGCAAGTCTGTTTTCATAGTAACTTGCCACATTTCCATTGATTCCTACCTTGATACAAACACCATCTACAAAAAGATTCAATCTCTGACCTGTTAAATCTGCCTCACCAGACCATGCAATAGTAAATCCATATTTTATACCTTCTGTTAAAATTGAAATTCCATCTGGTAATGTTGGCTGATTTGGTTTGTCAAATGACTGTGCATTATCTATAACCTGACCTTTAACAGTAACCTTTGATGACTGACCAAATGATGTTGCCGCCAAAGCTGACTCTCTGCCTTCTGCATCCACTGCTGATAAATATGCCAGATATTCACCTGCCGATACACTTTCCAATATAACATTTGACTTGGTAATTCCGTCTACATATACACGTCTGTAAGGTGTACCTGTCTTTGCATCAAATAAATATAAATTGTATCCTACAACTGATGAATCTGCTGATGGAATACTTGCTTCTGATGATGGTGCCCATGCAACACCTAATTTATTGTCTTTCTGCGCCGGATTGTCAGCAGGAACTTCCGGATTTCCTGTAATATAACTTAATCCCGCCGGTGTTTTTGGACCTATGCAATTAACAGGATATGTGTAATTAAGAGTTGCTCCTGTTACTGTAAAGCTAACTGTTTCTGATAATGGTCCCTCACCCATGCTGTTTACATTTGCAGCCTGTGCTGTATATGAACCTGCTGAAAGTCCACCTACTACACCGCCTTTTGTAGCGTTGCCAATCTTTGTAACTTGCTTTCCATCCTTGTAAATATATATGACTGTTGCTGTAACTGTTGGATCATATCCAGCTTCATTTGCTGGGTCATCGGCTCCTGCCCATGCAAACATAATTGCATTTTCAATTGTATCCGAACCACTTTTGCTATTAGCAACAAGTCCTATTACTTTCTTAGGTAATGATGTTGCTGTTTTTGCTGCACTTACATTGCTTGTTGGATAGTATGTAATCGAAGATACTATCATTGCAATGGCACAAATAATCGCACCAAATTTCTTTAATCTTTTCATTTCATAAACCTCTCTTTCATTTGATTAAACATTCATTGCAATTATACACTTTTAAAGAGTTATTTGTTAGTATCTTATTTTTATATATGGGATTAATTTTTTAGGAAAGTGTTTTAATTTTAAGATTTTCCATATATATGTACAAACACAAAAAACTCCTGAAAATGTAAAAAAAAGCGCGAGACGGGGATCGAACCCGCGGCCCCCTCCTTGGCAAGGAGGTGCTCCACCACTGAGCCACTCGCGCATTGTACGTGTGCGTCACACGCAAGAAAAATAATATCATAGCTTTACACATCTGTCAATATATTTTTTTATATTATATTATAATTTTTTATCACTACTTCTACAATAATTCTTTATAATCATTAATGCTATACTTTGATATACTCTTGATTTTTTCCCAGTTATGTTTCGACTTTTCATCGAAGACTGCCACAACATTAAACTCTCCAAGTGATGCTCCTGTTACCCCCGCTAGAATATCCTCAAACACAAGGCATTTATGTGGATTAACTTTTATTCGTCTTGCAGCTTCCTCATATATGTCAGGATAACCCTTTCCACGTTCAACTTCATCCACTGTCACTATTTTCTGAAAATATTTTAATATTCCTTCACGCTCCAATGTTTTCATAAAAAGTTCTCTGTCTGAGGATGTTGCCACTGCCATCTTTATATTAAGTTTATGTAGTTCTTCAAGAAATTCTTTCGCATAAGGCTTGCATACAACCTCTGTTGCATATTCCTTTTTTGCCATTTCAATCCATTCCCTTACAATATCATCTTTGTCTTCGTTTAAGCCAAATCGTTCTATTGTATAAACTGCCGCTCTCTCAGCGCCAAGAGGAGAAATCTCATCTACATAATCATCCGGAACCTGAAAGCCTCTGTCACCTAAAAATTTTTCATCTACCTTTTCCCATACCCATGAGCTATCGAGAAGGGTACCATCTAAATCAAAAACAGCACCTTCAATATTTTTTAACCAGTTTTCTCTGTTCATTAACACTCCCATTCTTATAAAAACTTACTTTTTATTTATTTTTTCTTTTTCTTTTTTCAATAATCATTTATTTTTATTGACTATATTTTCGTATAAAATTAGAATAATACAGTCTTGTTTTTTTAACAAGTACAAATTCATCAAACTAAACATATGTTGTCTTTCCAAACATTTTTGCCAAAGAAAGGATTGTATATTATGATAAACTAATGCTTAAAACTTTTCATATAGTAAAATCAAGACAGGGCGTATATATGTATATGCTTGTATTCTCTAACGCAGGTTTTATGGGAATGCACTTATGTTTGCAACATAATATAATTTAGACAATACGTTTGTTTCAAAATCCATATTTATTTCAACCCTTTTTTCATTAATTACTATTCCTTTAGGATTGTTATTATGCATTAGTATCTATGGATAAAAAGGATTGTTCCATTTGGTCTAATAATTCTTTAAATAATTCCAGTGCTTTTTCTATTGGTTCTTTTGTTGTCATATCCACTCCTGCTAATTTAAGCAAATCGATTGGATCCTTTGAGCCGCCGCCTGTTAAGAATTTCATGTAGTCCTTAACTCCTGCTTCGCCCTGTTCCATTATTTTCTTAGATAATGCTATTGCAGCAGAAATTCCTGTTGCATACTGGTATACATAAAATGGATTGTAGAAATGTGGAATTCTTGCCCATTCCAAAGCAATTTCTTCGTCTAATACCATATCTTCGCCAAAATATTGCTTATTTAAATCGTAATATACTTTGCAAAGAATGTCACTTGTAAGAGTTTCACCTTCTTCAACCATCTTATGAGTTATTTTTTCAAATTCTGCAAACATAGTCTGGCGATATAATGTCCCCTTAAACTGTTCAAGAAAATGATTTATTAAGTAAGCTTTTTCAGCCTTGTTATCAGTATTTTTTAGCAAATAGTGTATTAATAATGACTCATTGCATGTTGATGCCACTTCTGCCACAAATATCTTATATCCGGCATTGATATAGCTCTGGTTTGAATCTGAATAATATGAGTGAAGGGCATGACCCATTTCATGTGCCAAAGTAAATACATGATCCAATGTTCCCTGATAATTTAAAAGCACATATGGATGTACACCATAAGCTCCCCATGAGTAAGCTCCACTTCTTTTTCCTTCATTTTCATACACATCGATCCAACGGTTATCAAAACCTTCCTGAAGCTTGCTAATATAGTCTTTGCCCATTGGTGCAAGACCTGCCTTAACCATTTCTTTAGCCTTTTCAAAAGGAATTTTTTTATCAGGAGTTTCAACTATAGGTGCATAAACATCATACATATGAAGTTGATCAACACCTAAAGCTTTCTTTCTAAGCGACACATATCTGTGCATTAAGTCCATATGTTCATGAACAACTTCAATTAAGTTGTCATAGACTTCCTCCGGAATATTGCTTTCATCCAAATACATTGCTCTAGTTGAAGGATAATTTCTTACATCAGCATAAAAACAAGCCTGTTCCACATTGGCATTATATGTTGCCGCAATAGTATTTTTCATTTTTCCATATGTGCCATATAAAGCCTTAAACGCATCTTTTCTAAGCTGTCTGTCAGCGCCACTTAAAATCGGCACAAAATTGCCATGTGTTATCTTTATTTCATTGCCATCCTTATCCTTAACTGTTGGGAAATCAATGTCTGCTCCATTATACATAGCATAAATATTGTCAGCAGCACTTGCCATACGTTTACTTTTTGCAAGAATTTCTTCCGTCTTCTTATCTAATGTATGAGCCTTTGCTCTTAGTATTTCACTAATATATCTTCTATAATCGGCAAATTCCTTATTTTCCAACCATTCCTTTAAAACATTCTCATCCATTTCAAGAATTTCCGGTTCAAAAAATGCTGTTGCACTACCAAGCTCTACAACTAATTTTTGAGCTTTACCGGAATATGTCTGATACTTAGAATTTGTCATATCTTCATGATATTTCTGATTGGAATATACATAAACTTTTTCTGCCATAAGGTTTATTTCATCATTAAATTTCAAATATTCTAATAATGTCTCCTTATTCTTCGAAACATTATCTTTATATTTGTTATATTCTGATATCATTTTTAAGGCTTTGTCTAAATCATTTTCCATAGCCTGATCAGAAGAATACATATCTTCCATTTTCCATGTATTTTCTATTTTTTGTTCTTCTCTTTTCATTTCAATACCACATAATTCCTAAATGAATTACCTTTCTTTTTCTTTTAAACAAGTCCCATTGCTCTTAAAATATAGATAATTGCCGTAATTGTGAATGCTGAACACATTGTTGTCAAAACAATAACACTGCTTGTTAGAGTTCCTTCGCTGTGCATACTTCTTGACATTATGTAACAACTTGGTGTTGCTGGTGAGGCAAGCATAATTACTATTGCCATTAATTTTGCGTCCCTATATCCAAGCCATATTGCAATTGGAAGGAATACTAAAGCCCAGCCAACAAGCTTCATTGCAGTTGCTATAACTGCCGGTTTAATCTTTTGAAGTGCCTTGCCAAACTCAAAACTTCCACCTATTGCAATAAGTGCAAGTGGTGTTGCCATCTTTGAAAAATTAGAAATGGTGTTATCAAGCATTTTAGGGAAATGTACATTAAGCACTGACAAAATAACCCCTGCAACAATACTTAAAATAATAGGGTTTGTAGCTATTCCCTTTAACGTTGATGACAAAGTTTTTGACTGACCTGCACCTTTTTCGGGACATTCCACTGTAAGAATTATTACAGCAAATATATTGTAAAGTGGAACTGCACCGATTATCATCAGTGGAACCATTCCAGTATCTGAATAAATATTTAAGATAAATGCCGCTCCAAGTACTGCAGCGCTGCTTCTGTAGGAAGCCTGTACAAACTCTCCTATAATTGATTTATCTTTCATAAAAATTCTTGCAAGAAACCACATTGTAAGTATGCTTATTGTTGTTGCAACGGCACAAAAAATAACATAACCTAATTCAAATTTTTCCATAAAGTTATTGTTTACCATGTCCTGTATTAAAAGTGCCGGCAAAGTAACTTTAAAATTTATTTTATTGGATGCCTCAATAAATCCCTGATTTATCCATCCTATTCTTTTAAGTAAATATCCAACTACAATAACCACAAAAACGGGTACTGTAGCATTTAAGCTATAAATTAAACTGTCCATAATACTATCTGCCATTTTGCAGGATTTCATTCTGCAAGTTAGTATTAAACTCTCCTTTCTTAATCATTTCTATTTCAAACTTATATGGTGCATAAGATTTTTTGCTGTTTTCCGGATCTTTAACATAAGGTGTTTCAAGAATCTTTGGAATATTTTCAAACTGTTCCATATAAATTATTTGTCTTAAAGTGTCATATCCAATGTTTCCAAAGCCTATATTTTCGTGTCGGTCTTTTCCTGCACCAAGCACGTTCTTGCTATCATTAATATGAAAAACACCAATCTGGTCTGTTCCGATAACTTTGTCAAACTTTTCAAAAACTCCGCTTAAATCGTTAACAAGGTCATACCCGGCATCATTAACATGACATGTATCAAAACAAACTCTAAGCTTGTCATTGTAAACTACTCCATCATATATTCTTGCAAGTTCTTCAAAATTTCTTCCTATTTCGCTGCCCTTTCCTGCCATTGTTTCAAGGGCAATACATACCTTACTATCCTTAGTTAGCACATTGTTAATGCCTTTCACTATCTGATTAATTCCTGCATCAACTCCTGCTCCAACATGTGAACCCGGATGAAGAACCATAATTCTGCTTCCCATTGCCTCTGTTCTTTCCAATTCTGTTGCCAAAAACTTTTCTGCTATTTCGTAAGTTTCAGGCTTAATTGTATTGGCAAGATTAATAATATATGGTGCGTGAATCACTATTTCATCTATATTATGATGTGCCATATACTCCCATGCTTCTTTTATTTTTAATTCACTTATTTCTTTTCTGCGCGTATTTTGTGGAGCACCTGTATACGCCATAAAGACATTTGCTCCATATGAATAAGCTTCCTTAGCTGAACCTAAAAGCATATCCTTTCCACTCATTCCAACATGAGAACCTATTTTTAATTTCATATGCTATACCATTTTTAACTTTCTATTCTTGATTTTAATATTATCTGTTTTATATTGATTTTACCTAAAACAATATACCACATTCCATAAGGTTTTACTATTTTTGTTGGATTATTTTTATCTTTATGATACTCTAATTAAGTAATTTTTATTGAAAGCGGAGACTAATAATATGAACTATGATTTTAAAACAAATTGTGATTCTAATAATAATTGTAATTCTAATGCAAAAAATAGCTCTGAAATAGATTTGGATAATCTTACGTTTGAATTTATATCTGAAATAAATGATAAACTTTATGAAGATCTGTCTAATATTGCTAATATATGTAATAAATTTGATAATGTTAAGAATACATTTTTTATTGATAACGAGGATTGTGAAACAACTATTGATAATGAACCGAATGAAAATATAAAAGATAATAATACTTTAGAAGATGATTATTCAAAAGTCATTATTGCAAAAAAAGATAAAACAATTGTAGGTTTTATTTCCATCTATCTTATAGATGAATCAACTGCAGAAATTTGTGGCTTTGTATTGCCCGAATATCGCAATAATAACATTGGCAATTATCTTATGAAGAAGCTTTCTTATGAAATGGAAGATTTCTATATTTCCATTCCTGTTGCAAAAGATAATAAGACAGCTCCAAATTTTCTTAGAACCAATGGTTATTATCCAAGTACCACTGAATGTTCAATGGTTATTAACACAGACAACATTGTTGAAAAGCCTTCATCCTTTGACTGTTCAATTGATTTTAAGAAAACAGAAAATGAAGATGAAATTATATTTGAGATTTTTAAAGATAATAACAACATTGGTTCCTGTTTCGTAAGCATTTTTGAAACCTGTGGATGCATTCATAATGTTGAAATTAATGAAGCTTTTCGTGGCAATGGTTACAGCAAACTTCTTTTACAATATTCTTTATATGATATAAAAAATATATGCCAAAATATTATACTTCACGTTACAAAAGAAAACGTTCCGGCATATAATCTTTATAAGAAACTTAACTTTATTACCACATCAGAAATTATTTATTATAATAATCTATAAAAATTCAACTTTTATACTATTCCACAAAACATTAAATGGGCCACTATCTTTGCAAATTTTATTTTACAAAGATAGTAGCCCATTCTCACTTACTATACATTTTTTAGTATAACTCTTTTTTATGTTTATTCTTCATCTGTACAACTTTCAGTTTCCTCTACCTTTGTAGTTGTTTCCACTTCTGTAGTATTAGAAACTTGTGTCGTTGTTTCTATTTCAACAGTTGAACTTTCTTCTTCAGTTGTTGTTTCCTGATTTAATCGTTTAATATCTTTCTTTGTTGATACAACTGCTGTTTTCTCTTTATCTTTATCCTTGTCTTTTTTTACTGACTTTCCACTTAAAATTCGTCTTGCGGCACAAGGATTGCCAAGTCTTGAAATTATTACACCCTGAGTCTTGTTTGCAGAATGAAGAATCTTCCCGTCGCCAATATAAATAGCAACATGACTTATTCTATTCTTGTTTTTTCTGTCTGTATGATAAAATACTAAATCTCCCGGTTTAAGCTTGTTACTTTTTACTGCTTTGCCATTGTGAGCCTGCTCTGCTGCCGTTCTGCTTAAACTATATCCAAATTTTTTAAACAAAGACATTGTAAAACCTGAACAGTCTGCTCCGCTTGTAAGACTTGTTCCACCCCAAACATATCTGTTTCCAAGGAATTGTGTTGCATATTTCAAAAACTCTGCTGCTTCGCCTTCTTTTGGAAGAGAAGTTTCTTCCAAAGTATATGTAATGGCATTAGCTGCCCATTCCTGTTCAAGCATATCATCATATTCTTCCGGGGTATACAAATATTCCTTGTGAATCTTTACAGTAACATCTTTAGTCTTAACCCATCCTAACATTGTGGATGTTCTCTCTACTTTAATCCACTTCTTGTCCTTGCTTATATCTGTTATTGGATATTCTGCCTTCTCCTGTAGATTAGACAAAACTTTTGATTTCTTATTATCTTCGCTTCTAAGTTCTGTTTTCTTCGCTTTAACCTTTACAATAACGTCCTTGGCTTCAATTAAAACTTCCTTAGCCTTCTTGCCTGTTACTACATTTTCTTTCTTAACATATCCTGTAATCTTGTCAGATTTAATCTTGTAAAATTTTTTTCCTTTTTTAAGAATCTTAACGTAACTGCCATCTACACCGATTCCTACAACTTTAGACTTTTCATCGTCCTTCTCGTATATTTCAACCATCTCATCTGAATCATCTTCAGACTTGACCTTCTTCTCTTCAATCTTTATTGCACTTACATTCTTATACTTTTCAGGAAAAATCAAATCAACCTTTTTCTTAGTTTCTACAGGTGCCTTTGTCTCATGTTGCACTGCCGTAGTTGTTTCCTGAATTGTTGTTTTCTGTACAATCTTCGTCTCCGCTCCGCTTGTGTGATGTCCTCCTGAAACAGATTTAATTCCTATAATTCCGCCAATTAAGGCTACTGTAAACACTGATGCCACTATAATTTTCTTTTTCATTCTCTTATGTTGCTCGTCCTTTTTTCATTTATCACATTATTATAACATTTTCATTACAAAATAACACAATTTGAAATATTTTTATTATATATTTTTTACATTTTTATAGGAAAATTATAGGTTGTAAAAATATGGTGTACAAAATATCTTACAAGTTATTTGATTTGTCATATTTTTGTGTGAGAAATGCCTTTTAAGTAAGCTGATTTTTTTGAAGATTTCTCTTCTCATTTTCGGTACAAAGTCATCCAGGGCGGTGTACACGCCCTGGGGGTTCAGTATAGACCAGTTTACGATACCCATTACGGATGTCACAACATTTTCGGTTCTATATTCCGTAATTGCCTGCGACTAGGCAAGCTTACGTGTGATATAACATTTTTATTCTCTGACACGTAATTAGAAACGAAAATATATGAAAATTTGAATAAATTACTTGTGGTGTAGCGTTTTCGTTCCACGACACGTAATTAGAAACGAAAATATATGAAAATTTGAATAAATTACGTGTGACATAACGTTTTCGCTCTACGACACGTAATCGCAGCCGAAAGACCGGTCCTGCCGCTCCCAAAAGTATTGCATAAAGCGAATTTTTTTCGTATACTCCCCCAAAACCAAAAGGCATACCACCTTTCAGCGATATACCTTTCATCTTCTTTATAATTTCAATCTTTCTTATTCTAATTTCATTCTAAATTAATCAATCCACTCTAATCATACTTGGCTGTTTCCAGCATTCCCTTGACTTTCCATGGCCAATATACAAACTCTGCCTTTGCAATTATCTTTGACTTGCTTACATAGTTTGTTGTTGTCCAAAGTCTTGAATCCTTAGAATTGTTTCTGTTGTCACCTAAGACGAAATAACTGTCTTCTGGCACTTGATATACAAGCTCTCCACCGGATTCCTCTGAACCATTTTCCCAGTACCAATCCTCTTTTAAGTATGTTTCTTTTAATGGTTCTTTTGAGTCATTAATATAAATCTTTGAATCTTTAATTGTTACCTTTTCTCCCGGCAAACCAATTACTCTCTTTACGAAGTTTTCTGATTCATCATCAGGATATTTGAAAATTATGATTTCACCTCTCTGTGGTTCCTTGAACCAATAAGCTGTTCTAAGTCCAATCATTCTTGAACCTGTCATAATTGTATTCTCCATTGAGCCTGATGGTACGTTGGCATTAATTATAAGAAAATTATTAATGCACAATGCCAAAGCAATGGCTACAACAAAAATTCTTACCCAACTGAAAAATTCCTTCTTGGGATCAACTTTCTCTTTTTCTTTCTTCTTTTCTTTCTTGTCTGAAGCATTGCGTAAATCTTTGTTTTCTGCTTTCTCTTCTGAAGCATTATGTAAATCCTTGTTCTCTGCTTCATTGTCAATAATAGTCTGGTCTTCCATAAGATCTCCTTTCGCTATCCGTTTTTAAGTTAGCACTTACCCTTAGTCAGTACTCTACCATTCTTTCTTTTAAATCAGATAAATATTTTGTAACAGTTTTATTAACGGATGAAATTAGTCTTAACTGGATCTTCCGGCTGTGGATGTTCAATTCCATTTTCTTTTCCAACCTTAATACACTTCAAAATCCAAGCCATATTTCGTCCAATATTTCTTACTATCTGAAGACCTTCTTCATCTTTTCTTACATCATCAGGTGTGCTTCCGTGAACCATTGGCCAATAATTTCCGTTAATTAATGGCATATGGAAAAACTCAGGTATCTTTGCAATTTCATCAAGAGCACTTGTTGTTCCTGCTCTTCTTGCACTTACAACCATAGCTGCCGGCTTATATTTCAAATTCTTTCCTGCACTCCATGATAATCTGTGAAGAAATCCCATCATATTTCCACTAATTGATGCATAATGAACAGGGCTTCCAAAAACGACTCCGTCAGCTTCTTTAAGCTTCTTTGCTGCTTCAACTACTTCTCCACCATACACACATTCACCTGTTTTTGAGCAACCACCACAGCCCATACAACTTCCCTGTGGGTGTGCTCCTACGTGCATAATCTCTGTTTCAATGCCTTCTTCATTTAAGACTTTAGCCATCTCTTCCAATGCTGTATATGTACAGCCCTTAGCTTTAGGGCTTCCGTTAAACATTAATACTTTCATATTATCCTCCAAAAATAAATCATTTGAACTAAAGTATTATACCACAATAGCTTATATTCAGCCAAACACTTTCTTTAAAACTTCATCTTCATAGAGAACTTTTTTTGCCAGCTCCCTATATTTTTTCTCATGGAGATAAGTATGTCTGTGTGGTTTTATTGACGGTGCAATATCAATTGCCCTTGTATAATCCTCACGTTTCAGTCCAAGGGTGCTTACATAATCCCAGAAACCTGTATCTTCAAAAATCTTATTTACACGAATATATCTGTGGTCCTGAACCTTGCTCATTATATAAGTTGCAATTCCAACCTGAATTCCATGAAGTTGCGGATGCTCCAATGTTTTATCCAAAGCATGAGAAATAAGATGTTCGCTTCCACTTGCAGGAGAACTGTTTCCTGCTATTTCATTGGCAATTCCACTCATTGCAAGAGAATCAAGAAGTTCTCTTAAGAACAGGTCATCTTTTATACTCTCAAAAGGAGTTCTCACAAAACTATTTACTGCTTTTTTTGCAATCATCATGGCAAAATCGTTTAACACCGCATATCCGTGTTCGTCCTCAAATACCCAATCGTAAAGTGCTGTAATTTTTGATACCAAATCACCAATACCTGAATACAAAAACTTTTCCGGAGCACTTTTTATAACATCAGTGTCTGCAATAATTCCATATGCAAGTTTTGCCGGCACAGAAGTTCTTCTTCCATTAACAAGTAATGACGCACTGGCACTGGAAAAGCCGTCACTGGATGCAGATGTAGGCACACTAATGAAAGGTAATTTTCTTAAATAAGCTGCATATTTTGCAGCATCAATAACCTTTCCACCACCAATTCCCACAATAATCTGTGCCTTGCTGTCAATTGAAAAAGCCAAATCTATTATATCTTCTATTTTAATAGAATCCAGTTCCTTATATTCCAAAACATTAATATTTTCCTTCTGAAATGATTGAAGAACAGTATCTCCAAGCATATCAACCAGACCATTTCCAAAATAAACTACAGCATTTTCAATTCTGCTGTCCTTAATGTAACTTCCTATATCTTTTAAAGTGCCTTTTCCTACCTTAAGAATGGTTGGAATGGCAATGTGACTTCCATTCATAAACTGCCTCCTTTTACTTACTACACAATTCCTCTCAACCAGTCTCTAACCTTCATTTTGTTAAGGCTACGAACTATAACCAAACGACTGATTATAGAAATTATAATAACAATAATTAAATTATACAATATTATTAACACTTCCCTGTCAAGTTTCTTCAAAGCTTCACTTACCCTGCTATCCTTAAGATTAAAAATATCAATGTTATTTTTTGCTTCTATAAAAATGTCATCATACCCACTAATAATACTTTTAATACTAGTATTACTTTTTGGTACAACTATAGTTATTAAACCTTCACCTGATATATTAGAATTATTATACCCTTGATTTACTATTTTACTTATATGTATAGACTGCTTATTAAATGAATATTTATGTTCGCCATCTTTTCAAAATGATATTTGACACCTTTTGTCTTTCCATAATTTTTGTTGTAATTTTAAGCATAATAGTCTGTCCTTTTAAGTTTTTTGTTTTTGATTTCGAATACTGTATCCATTCTTTTAATCATTGTTGTAACTTCATTCCATACATATCACAATCCTTAAGGATTAACACTCCGCTGTCAGGCTGCTCGATTCCCTCTAATTGTTTTGAATCTGATAAAGAATAAATCATAAACGGTTTCCCAACTGCTATATTTTTCAGTTCTTCCGAATTAATACCAACCTCCTCGCTATAATATGTGGTTATCTTCTTTATATTACTAAAGTCGTTCTCTATAACTGATTTACTTTTATTTTCTATCTTTTGTGTTATTTCCGTACATATCTGATTTGTTTCATCTTCTATGATTGTTCTCGCATTTACTTCTTCGTTAAATGTAATTCCATACATAATTAATGCAATAACAAAAAGTGTTCTCAATAGTTTTGTTTTAGTTCTTTTCATAGTGTTTCCTCCTTTTCCGTACTGATAGTGTTCCTTTTCATTATTTCAAGATATGAACACTTCAATCTTTGTTAACGTTCCCTCTGTATATGTTCCACTTATGCAACAATATATTCCATGTTTTTACCTTAATATGCTTTCATTTTTTAATCAAATATTTTTACTATGATGATGCTAAGCAGTTTTTGTTTGTTTAATAGCACTAGTGTTTCGGCTAAACAACAGACTCCAAAGTTATCTTCAACTAAGATTTCATTAGAAACAGGTTCAAAGAAAACACTTAAGATTAAAAAGCTTAGTAAAAATGCGAAAATATCTTGGAAGTCTAATAATTCTAAAATTGTAAAGGTTTCCAAAAAAGGAATTGTTTCTGCAAAGAAAGTAGGTTCAACAGTTGTAAAAGCCACTGTTAAACAAAATGGCAAGAAATATGTATTAAAGTGCAAGGTAAGAGTAAATGACTCAGTAACTACACCAACAGTTGCCAATAAGTGCCCACTGCCACCAACTGAGGGCTACAAGAAAAACAACTTATTTGATACTTATATTTCAGGAGGCGTTTCAAAAATAAGTTACTACATTAATGATGTACCTTATGAAACAAGTGACCAAAATAGAATTTCTGCTATTCTTTCCTACATGTCTATGCTGGATGTTGAAAAAATGGACAATCCAATGTTATCTGGAGATTTTAAAATAACTTTAGGATTATCTGACAATCATTCTGCAAGCATAGGATTGGGAGATACTATTTTCAACCTGAATGGACAATATTACAAAATTAAAAATTCTAATATTTCAATAACAACTGTTATTAAGTACTTCTTAGCAATTTAATTTGTTATTGTAAATACTCAAAAGAGCTATGCCTATTAGATTTCTTACATCTTCTCAATGGTAAGATTTTTTCTAAGCATAGCTCTTTGTTTATTCTAAATCTAACTAGACAAACTTCATATCTGTACCATATATGATAATTTTTGCTCATATGGTACAGATTTATTAGAAATCTAACTAGACAAACTTCATATCTGTACCATATACGATAATTTCTGCTTATATGGTACAGATTTCTTAGAAATCAAGCTGGGCAAACTTCATATCTGTACCATATATGATAATTTCTGCTTATATGGTACAGATTTCTTAAAAATCAAGCCGAGCAAACTTCATATCTGTACCATATACGATATTTCTTGCTTATATGGTACAGATTTCTTAGAAATCAAACTGGGCAAACTTCATATCTGTACCATATACGATATTTTCTGCTCATATGGTACAAATCTTTTAAAAGTACCTCATATCCTACGCAGCTCTTACTCTATGGGGTAGTTTCGGTTAAATTTGAATATATACAAGCTTTATACTTGCCCCATATTCTGCGCAAGCCTTACTCCATGGGGTAGTTTCTATTAAATTTGAATATATACAAGCTTTGTACTTGCCCCATATTCTGCGCAAGCCTTACTCCATGGGGTAGTTCACGTTAAGTTTGAATGTATTCAAGCCTTGTTTTTGCCCCATACGAACAACTTTTAACTCATATGGAGCAATTTAAAAATCACTACAAACTTTTTAAAAATGTCCTTGACACGGGACTCAATTCAATCAAACTTAAAAACAGGACCTTTCAGCCTTTTCAACTGACGGTCCTGTTCCTTTTATATTATGTCTTTTCTGATATTTCATCCCACTACAGCATTGTATATCCCATTAATGACTCATCTACTTCTCTTGCACAATCACGGCCTTCACGAATTGCCCATACTACTAATGACTGTCCTCTGTGCATATCACCTGCTGTAAATACGTTTGGAACAGTTGTTGCGTACTTTCCTGCCTTTGTAGCCACATTTGTTCTGTCTGTTATATCTACCTTAAATTCTTTTGTAACATAGTCTTCACTACCTAAAAATCCTGCTGCAATAAGAACTAACTGACAGTTTACTTCATATTCACTTCCAGGTATTTCAACCATATTTAATCTGCCTGTTTTCTCATCCTTTTTTGCTTCAAGCTTTACAAGTACAAGCTTTGTAAGATTTCCTGACTTGTCTTTTTTAAACTCTTTTACAGTTGTCTGATATATTCTTGGATCATTACCAAATACTGCAATGGCTTCTTCCTGACCGTAATCTGTTTTGCAGATTCTTGGCCATTCAGGCCATGGATTGTTTTCTGCACGTTTATCCGGTGCTTTTGGCATCATTTCTAACTGTATAACGCTTTTTGCTCCATGTCTGATAGCTGTACCAACACAGTCATTTCCTGTGTCACCACCACCAATTACAACAACGTCTTTACCTTTGGCTGAAATAAATGTGCCTTCTTTTAAATCGTTATCTAATAAGCTTTTTGTTGTTGATGTTAAAAAGTCTACTGCAAAATAAATTCCCTTGGCATCTCTTCCTTCTGCTTTTATATCTCTTGGATTTCTTGAACCACATGCTAATACTACTTTGTCATATTGTTTTAATAATACTGATGCTTTAATGTCTTTTCCAACATTTACACCTGTAATAAACTTTATTCCTTCTTCTTTCATAATATTAACTTTTCTGTCAATAACGTGTTTTTCAAGCTTCATATTTGGAATGCCATACATAAGAAGTCCGCCTACTCTGTCATCACGTTCATATACGGTTACACTATGACCTCTCTTATTTAACTGATCTGCAACTGCAAGTCCTGAAGGACCTGAACCGATTACTGCTACTTTTTTGCCTGTTCTGACTGACGGAGTTTTGGCTGATGCATATCCTTCCTTGTAAGCATTTTCTATTATGCTATATTCGTTATCTCTAACACTTACTGCATCTCCATAAAGACTACATGTACATGCTTTTTCACAAAGTGCAGGACAAACTCTTGAAGTAAATTCAGGAAAGTTGTTAGTCTTATGAAGTCTGTTGTATGCCTGTTCCATATTTCCATGATATAAAAGATCATTCCATTCAGGAACCAGATTGTTCAGAGGACAGCCTGATACCATACCTGATATTACTTTACCATTTTGGCAAAATGGCACGCCACAATCCATACATCTTGCTGCCTGGCATTTTTGCTTTTCTTCAGATAAATGTTCATGAAATTCGTTAAAGTTTTTTATTCTTTCTTTAGGTGAAGATGCCTTTGCATCTTCACGATCATAATCTAAAAATCCTGTTGGCTTACCCATTGCTATTCCTCCTATCTTGTTGCAGCGTAAAATGCTTCAATCTGTGCCTGTTCCGGATTTAATCCTTTTTCTTCCATCTTTGCAATTGCATTAAGCATTTTCTTGTAATCATATGGTATTATCTTTTTGAATTTTGGAAGATATTCTTCAAAATCATTTAAAATTTCCTTACCTCTAATTGAGTTAGTATATTTTACGTGGTCCTCAATCATTGCCTTTAATTCTAATACATCGTACTTGTTTGAAAGTTCTTCTGTTGATACAAGTGACTTGTTTACTTTTCTATACAAATCATTATTTTCATCTAACACATAAGCAACACCGCCGCTCATACCTGCTGCAAAGTTCTTTCCAACTTTTCCGATTACTGCAACTTTACCACCTGTCATATATTCACAACCGTGGTCGCCTACACCTTCAACTACTGCTGTGGCACCTGAGTTTCTTACGCAGAAACGTTCTCCTGCCACACCGTTAATGTAAACTTTTCCGCTTGTTGCACCATATAATGCAACGTTACCGATTATAATATTTTCATCCTGCTTAAACTTAGATTCCTTAGGTGGCTTAACAATAATCTTACCACCTGAAAGTCCCTTGCCTAAGTAGTCATTGCTATCACCTGTAAGCTCAATTGTAAGACCGTTTGGAATGAAAGCACCAAAGCTCTGTCCGCCTGCGCCGTTACATTTTACTGTATACATATCATCTTCTAATGTGTCATTGTATTTCTTTGTAATTTCTGAACCAAAGATTGTTCCAAATGATCTGTCAATATTTGTTACATCAACTTCAACTGAAGCAGGTTTCTTCTGTTCAAGAGCCTTACCAAGTTTCTTAATCAATACTGTAACATCTTTTGTTTCATTAAGCTTAAAGTCATATACATTCTTCTTATCATATTTAACTCTAACATCAGCAAAATCAGCATTAAGGATTTTTGAAAGACAAACTTCGTCAGCTTTTCCTTCGCTTACGCCATCCTTAACTTTAAGTAAGTCTACTCTACCTACCAATTCATCAACTGTTCTAATGCCAAGTTTTGCCATATATTCACGTAATTCCTGAGCGATAAACTTCATAAAGTTTACTACATATTCAGGTTTACCCTTAAATCTCTTTCTAAGTTCAGGGTTCTGTGTTGCAACACCTACAGGACAAGTATCAAGGTTACATACTCTCATCATTACACATCCCATAGTTACAAGTGGAGCCGTTGCAAAACCATATTCTTCCGCACCAAGCATTGCTGCAATGGCTACGTCACGACCACTCATTAATTTTCCGTCTGTTTCAACTACTACCTTATTTCTAAGTTCGTTAGCTATAAGTGTCTGGTGTGCCTCTGCAAGCCCAAGTTCCCAAGGAAGACCTGCATTATAAATTGAGTTTTCAGGAGCTGCACCTGTGCCTCCATCAAAACCTGATACTAAAATAACCTGTGCACCTGCTTTTGCAACACCTGCTGCAACTGTACCAACACCTGCTTCTGATACAAGCTTAACTGAAATTCTTGAATCTCTGTTAGCGTTCTTTAAGTCGTAAATAAGCTGTGCCAAATCTTCAATTGAATAAATATCATGATGTGGTGGTGGTGAAATAAGACTTACCCCCGGTGTTGAATATCTTGTTTTTGCTACCCAAGGATAAACTTTCTTTCCAGGTAAATGTCCACCTTCACCCGGTTTTGCACCCTGTGCCATTTTTATCTGAATTTCTTCGGCACTTACAAGGTATCTTGATGTAACACCAAAACGTCCTGATGCAACCTGTTTAATCTTTGAGCATTTATTTAAACCATCTTTTCCAATTTTAAGACGTTCAACACTTTCTCCACCTTCACCGCTGTTAGATTTGCCACCAATCATATTCATGGCAATTGCCATTGTTTCATGTGCTTCCTGTGAAATTGAGCCATATGACATAGCACCTGTCTTAAACCTTTTAACAATTGAGTCCACACTTTCAACCTGTTCAATTGGAATGCCACCGTTTTCAGGATAATTAAAGTCCATTAAGCCTCTTAAATGTACCGGTGCCATTTCTTCATCTATCATATGTGTGTACTGTTTAAATAACTGATAGTTATTTGTCCATGTAGCCATCTGAAGTGTGTGAATTGTAGCAGGATTGTATTTGTGTTCCTCTTTTCCACTTCTAAGTTTGTGGTCACCTGAACTTTCAAGTGTTAAATCAACATCTAACTCTAATGGGTCAAATGCTGTTGAATGAAGCTTGTCTACACTTTCTTCTATATCATCTAAAGTAATACCTTCAACAGGACTTACTGTTCCTGTGAAATATTTGTTGATTACGTCACTGCTTATACCTACTGCCTCAAAAATCTGTGAGCCCTGATATGACTGAATTGTTGAAATACCCATCTTTGATGCAATCTTTACTATTCCACTTAAAATTGCTTCATTGTAATCATCAATTGCTGCATATGGATCTTTGTTAATCATACCCTCTTCAACCATCTGCTTAATTGTTTCGTGTGCAAGATAAGGGTTAACTGCGCTGGCACCGTATCCTAACAATGTTGCAAAATGATGTACGCTTCTTGGTTCACCACTTTCAAGAACTAATGATAATGTTGTTCTCTTCTTTGTTTTTACAAGATACTGATGTACTGCTGAAACTGCAAGCAATGAAGGAATCTGTACATGATATTCATCCACACCTCTGTCTGAAAGAATAATAATGTTTGCTCCGTCTTTGTGTGCCTTATCAACTTCTACAAATACCTGTTCAATAGCCTTTTCAAGCTTAATGCCTTTGTAATATACAATAGGTACAACTGCTGTCTTAAATCCCGGCTCTTTAATATTTTTAAGTTTTAAAATATCCGTATTTGTCAAAATAGGATTGTTAATCTTTAATACATTGCAGTTGTCAGGTTTTTCTTCTAATATATTACCGTCTTTTCCAAGATAAACTGATGTTGAAGTAACTATTTCTTCTCTGATTGCATCAATTGGAGGATTAGTAACCTGAGCAAATAACTGTTTAAAATAGTTAAATAAAGGATGTGTTCTCTCACTTAAAACTGCAAGTGGTGTATCCTTACCCATTGCCTTTGTAGCTTCATTTCCTGTGTTAGCCATTGGAATAATTCTCTGAAGGTCTTCAAAGCTGTATCCAAAGTTTTTCTGAAGTCTCTGGCGTTCTTCTTTTTCATATGTTTCAACTTTTACGTTAGGGATATGAATGTCCTTTAAGTTAACAAGGTTATTATTTAACCATTCACCATATGGCTTTCTTGTTGCATATGATTCTTTTAATTCATCATCGTCAATTAACTTACCGTTAACTGTGTCAACTAAAAGCATACGGCCCGGTCTTAATCTTTCTTTTACAACAATCTTTGCAGGATCAATTTCAAGAACACCTACTTCTGATGAAAGGATAAGCTGGTCATCATCTGTAATGTAATATCTTGAAGGTCTAAGACCATTTCTGTCAAGAATTGCTCCCATGTAATCACCATCGGAGAAAAGAATTGATGCAGGTCCATCCCAAGGTTCCATCATTGTTGCATAATACTGATAGAAGTCTTTCTTAGTCTGGCTTATTGTGTCGTTCTTTTCCCATGGTTCAGGAATACACATCATAACTGCAAGTGGAAGATCAACACCATTCATTACTAAAAATTCCAAAGTATTATCAAGCATGGCTGAGTCAGAACCGTTAGTGTCAACTACAGGCATAACCTTCTGTAATGAATTGTTCATATACTCGCTGTTCATTGATTCTTCTCTTGCAAGCATGTTATCTGCATTACCACGGATTGTATTTATTTCTCCATTATGAACTATAAATCTGTTAGGATGAGCTCTTCTCCAGCTTGGGTTTGTATTAGTTGAAAATCTTGAATGTACTAATGCAATTGCTGATTCATAGCTTTTGTCCTGTAAATCATCAAAGAACAATCTTAACTGACCTACCAAAAACATTCCCTTATATACAATAGTTCTGCTTGATAATGATACTGTGTAAGTACCACCGTTACTATGTGAGAAGACTCTTCTTACAATATATAATTTTCTATCAAATTCAATGCCTTTGCTTAAACCTTCAGGTTTCTTAATGAAACACTGCATAATGCAAGGCATACATTCTACTGCTTTTGACCCCAAAACTTCAGGATGTACAGGAACCTGTCTCCATCCTAAAAATTCAAGACCTTCTTTTTCAGTTATAATTTCAAACATTTTCATTTCACGTTTTCTTTTAAGTTCATCCTGTGGCATAAAGAACATACCTACACCGTATTCTCTTTCTCCACCTATTTCAAACCCTAAAGACTTGGTAACTTTCTTAAAGAATTTATGTGAAATCTGTAATAAGATACCAACACCGTCACCGGTTTTTCCCTCGGCATCCTTACCTGCTCTATGTTCAAGATTTTCTACAATCTTTAAAGCATTTTCCACTGTTGCATGACTTTTCACACCTTTAATATTAACTACAGCACCAATACCGCAGTTATCATGCTCAAAACGTGGATCATATAATCCATCTTCTTTTGCTTTTCTGAATAATTCATTTTGATTCATGATTTTCCTCCTTTATATAAATGTTTGATAATAACTAACCTTAATAAATAAAGTAATCAATTTACAAAAATTTATTTTGTAAGTAACAAAAAAGGGCACAAAAACCACATCAGCTATAACTGTTGTACGTCTTTGTACCCTTCTTTATTTTGTTACTTAATTTTATAAACTATTTTCGTATGAAAATCAAGTAAAATTAAGTTTAGGTAGCCTTTTTCTTATTTTTTTAAGGTTTGGCTTATTTAATTTATATTAGATAGGTGAAAACCTTAATAAATTAAACCTGTAGTTTAAAATTATAAAGCTTACAATATACAAAAGCCACACATTTCACTATATTAGTGAACATCCTCCTGGCACTAGCCCGGCAGTAGTGAGTTTTTTTATTAAGCACCACAAAATCCGGTCTAACATATCCATAACCTTTCAGATACAACAAAAGGACTCCCTTCCGGAAGTCCTTTTAACATAATCAAATAATATCTAGTTATTCAAAAAGTCTTTAATCTTCTTACTTCTAACAGGGTTACGAAGCTTTCTTAATGCCTTGGCTTCAATCTGTCTGATACGTTCTCTTGTTACATTGAAGATTTTTCCTACTTCTTCAAGTGTACGAGGGTGACCGTCTCTTAAACCAAATCTTAAGATGATGACTTCTCTTTCTCTGTCCTTTAAGTCCTGTAATAAAACATCTATGTGTTCACGAAGCATTACTGATTCAATGTTGGCTTCAGGTGTAACCGTGTTGTTATCAGCTACGAAATCACCTAAGTTTGAATCATCTTCTTCACCGATTGGTGTTTCAAGTGATGCAGGTTCTCTTGCAATCTGCATGATTTCAAGTACTTTTTCTTCTGTCATATCTAATGCTGTAGCAAGTTCTTTAGTAGATGGTTCATAACCTAACTCTAATGTAAGCTTACGCTGCATCTTTGACATTCTATTAATTGTTTCAACCATATGAACCGGTACACGAATTGTTCTTGCGTGGTCAGCTAACGCTCTTGTTACTGACTGTCTAATCCACCATGTTGCATATGTACTTAATTTGTATCCTTTTGTGTAGTCAAATTTTTCTACACCCTTAATTAAGCCAAGATTACCTTCCTGTACTAAGTCTAAAAAACTCATTCCTCGACCGGTATATCTTTTTGCAATACTAACTACTAATCTTAAGTTAGCCTCTATTAACTTTTCTTTGGCAACTATGTCGCCTTCTGTCTTACGCTTGGCAAGTTCTAATTCTTCGTCTGCTGTTAACAGTGGAACTGTTCCTATTTCTTTCAAGTACATACGAACCGGATCCTCTGTTCCTACACCCTCGAGCAAATCTACAGCATCAAATTCTACTGTCTCTTCTTCATCATTTTCAAAATTCTCGTCTGTAGGTTCCAGTAAGTCTCCTTCGTCTGCTGCTACCATTGCAATATCCTCATCTGTAGGTTCTGCAACAAGATCAACTGTTGCCTCGCCTTCTTCCGGGAAATCATTATCGGCATCATCACTCTTTGCACTATCAGCTTTAGGTGCCTTTGGCTCGTTTACGTCTACTCCCATGTTGACATTGATTTTCTTTCCTGTTAATTCTGTTATAACATCAGTTTTTTGCTTTTCTGTCAAATCATCATCTTTAAAGAAATCCTGAATCTCATTAATTGTAAGTCGGTCTTCCTTCTTATGAGCCAATTCAATCAGTTCTGCTACTTTTTGAGTAAATTCTTCCTTTTTCAATACAGCATCCTTTCTAACTAAGAAACTTAGTTTATCATACATGTGTTTTTTGCACACTAAACTGACCACAAAATTATTTTTTGTCGGTCGAACTAATATTATACACAAAAAAACAGCCAGTGTAAACCGACTGTAAAAAAATTCTTTGTTTTTTGTTGATTTTTATTAGATTTTATCAATAATTTTGCTTATCTAAATCTTCAATTACTGCTTTTATGGCATTTTCAGTGTTTGGAACAGTAACTCTGTCTGCCAACTTTTTAACATTCTCCTTGGCATTGCCAACTGCATAACCAATGTCACAATTCTGCAACAACGAAATGTCATTTTCCTGGTCTCCCACTCCAATCGTTGTATGAATATGCTGGTTAAAGTGTTTCTTTAAATACTCTACGGCTATGCCTTTGCCACTATCCACTCTTTGAATTTCAAGACCGTTAGGCCAGCTTGTATCAAATCTAAACTTATTGCCAAACTTCTCCTTTAAGTCTTTTTGCATTGCAACCGTAACTTCTTCATCCTGAATAAATAAAATCTTAAAAACTTCGTCTCCAATACTATCAAACAACTTCTCAAGACTTCCATCTCCAGGAGCACTTTCAAGTGGTTTAAATTCCTTGCTGTCGTGAGCTGTATAATTAATCCAATATTCCCAAACTTTCGTCCAGTTATCATTAACATATTTTACAAGTTTGTAGCAATCCTCTTTTGCCATTGGCCACTTTTCAATAATCTGCTCATTATCCTTGTCGTAAAGAACCGCTCCATTTAAAGCAACTATTGGTGCGTTAACCTTGAATCTATCCTTAAACTTATCAGCATATTCAGGAAATCTTCCCGTTGCCAAAGTAAATATTCCACCTTCTTTTTGGAAATATTTAATGGCCTTAACGTTTTCTTCTGACAAAACCTCTTCCCCATAAGTTAATGTACCGTCACAATCACTGCAAAGCAAATATCCTTTAAACTTTGGAGCCGGATTTACATGAACCATACAATGCTTAACTTCCTGAAAGTTTTTTTCAATTGCATCATGCACTTCCTGTGCAATGGCATGGGATTTATATAAGGAAATGTTGCCATTAGCTGCAATTTCAACATCCACATATATTTTTGCTCCAAAAAGACGTGTATGAAGTAAATCAAGTGAAACTACACCTTTTTGACTCAAAATAATGTCGGCCATTTTTCTCTCAACTTCTTCATCACATGACTTGTCAACCATCTTATCTATTGCATCTTTAAAAATTTCATAAGCTGCCTTGGCAATGAATAAACAGATAATAACACTTGCTATAGGGTCGAGAATAGGAAATCCTGATCTTGCACCTATAATACCTATTAAAGCACCAATTGAAGAAAGAGCATCAGATCTGTGGTGCCATGCATCAGCCATTACTGCCCCTGAATTAATCTTTTTTGCAGCAGATCTTGTAAACCAATACATCCATTCCTTTGTTGCAATAGATATAATCGCTGCAACCATTGCTATTATTCCTGGAATTGTTTGATTGCCATTGGTTCCATTTATTATTTTATTTACACCATCTATGCCAATTCCTGCTCCTGTTATAAGAAGTACCACTGCCAAAATAATAGCTGCAACACACTCTAATCTATCATGGCCATACTGATGACCTTCATCAGATTCTTTTCCTGCAAGGCTAACGCCTATTATTACTATAAAACTACTAAAAACATCAGACGCAGAATGAATGGCATCAGAAACCATAGCGCCCGATTTTCCTATAATACCTGCCAACAATTTAAATACTGACAAAAGCAGATTAACTACAATACTAACTGTAGACACCTGCATTGCTACTTTTTTAGTTTTTTCATCTGACAAAATTTCTTTCTTTTCTATTCTTGTCATAACGAACCCGCTTTCCTTAATAACTATGCTTTCTTTAATAAAATATGACTTCTTTGGCACAGTCATATTTTTATAAAGCCTACTCTTCTATAAATTATTTACTTCTTAAACAATTATCAATTCCACAATAAATACCAGCGCACAACTTACTATTGCAACCTGAAAAAGATTTCCACCTTTCCAAGCCAAAAGAATCGCACCAATTAATGCAATCAGACCTGACCACATACTCTGTGTGGCTGTAAGGATTGCCGGAAATGTCATTACAGCCAATGTTACATAAGGCACATAATACAGAAATGACTTTATGTATTTGTTTGTAATTTCTTTTCTAATTAATGTTAACGGAAGCACTCTGATTGCATATGTTGCAATAGCCATTGCAAGAAGACATATATATATGTTATGCATTTTCTTCCTCCTTTACCGGAAATAATATTGCTGCCGCTAATGAAATAATAACAGTCAAAATCATAATTTTTACACCTGATGAAATTCCTTCAAAAACAGAAAGTGTATTAAATATGTAACTTAAAACAAAACTTACAACTATTACTCCTGCTACTATTTTGTTCTTTTTCCCCTCAGGAATTATGCATGCCATAAACATACCATAAAGCCCCACACTTAAAGCACTTACAACTCTGATTGGCAATGCGTTGCCCATCAAAACACCTAGCGCCGTACCTACACACCATGCCGGTGAGGCAACTGCCGCAAGTCCAAAAGTATAATAAGGATCAAGCTTTCCTGCTACAGATATTGAAGCTCCAAATATTTCATCTGTTATAAAATATCCCATTATAAGTCTTTTCCATATTGGGGTGTCTGCGGGAATCTTCTGGCTTAACGCACAGGACATTAAAAGATATCTGGCATTGGCGACAAACTCCATCATTACCATTACAAAAATGGTTGCGTTGGCCCCAAAAAGAGTAAATGCAATATATTCCCCCGCTGAGGCATGCAATCCAAAACTTGCCACTGCTGACTGAAATGCCGTTATTCCTGCATTCTTTGCCTGTATTCCAAGTGTAAATGCTACTGCAAAATAACCCAATGCTATTGGAATACCATTTTTTAGTCCTTTTACAAAATTGTCTAAATGTTTCTCTTTCATTTTCTGCTTAATCTCTCGTTTTCTAGTTGCTACAATGATTATATTTTACTTTCCATACATTTATCAATATCATTTCATTATAGCTCTATGTCTAATTCATTACTTCTTTACTTTAACACTTTTAACCTTGCTCCAGTCACCATAAATCTTCTTGCCATTAACAGTTCTATATGCTCTTACCTGAACATAATATTTCTTCTTTTTAAGTTTTTTAATAGTGTATTTTGGAGTATTGGTTTTGATGTTTTTAACCTTAGCTTTTTTAAGCTTTTTCTTTGTTGTGGCATATCTTACATTATATCCTGTAACTTTAGAAATCTTAGCCCACTTAAGACTAATCTTTTTGCCTTTTTTGTTTTTGGCATATTTAACCTTTGCCTTTGAAACCTCAATAGTTTCTGTTTCTTTAGGCGCATTAGGATTGTCTTCTGCCTCAATTGTTCTAACATAGGTTCCTGTATAATTATCACCTAATCCTGTGAAAGTAATTGTAATCTTACCCTTTACATCTGTTTCTACAGTATAATCATAATCAGTTCCTTTTGTCATCGCGTAACTACCATTATTGACAGTAATTTTCAATTGTTTATTTTCAAATTCTGTTCTAATAGTTACATTGCCTATTTCTTTTTTTACAATTTGAAATTCCTTTGTTATCTGTCCTGTATAACCATCAATTCCCTTAATAATCATAGTTACCTTGCCCGGATAAAAATTGTTCTTGTACGTAACTGTATAATCAGCCATAGGATTTAAATTCTTTCCTTTATAAGATAATAACACTATTGGAGTTATTCTCTTTCCAACAAACTCATAACTATCCTTAACATTAGACCAGTCTATCTGAACATTTCCTGAACTAATATCAATAGGTGTAACTTCCGTACCCTCTTCTTTTCCATTGTCATTAGCATCCAAAACTGAATAACTGTTATCAGCCTTTACTTGATAATTTGGCTGTATAAGTGACATACTAAATGCCATTGATAAACTAAGAATAACTGATAAAACTTTTTTTGATTTTCTCATAATATTTCTCCTCGTCTCAATTTTGATTAACATGTAACTAATGAACCCTATCAATTTTTAACACCGTCAGTATATTTTAGCACATTTATCAACCTAACGCCACATCAAGTACCATCATAAGAACAAATCCAATTGCTGCACCTATTGTTCCTATATTAGTATGCTCACCTGACTGTGACTCAGGAATTAATTCTTCTATTACAACATAAATCATTGCACCTGCTGCAAATGCCAAAAGATATGGCAATATTACAATAATCTTTGATGTAAGAAGTATAGTTATAAATGCTCCTATAGGTTCTACAACACCTGAAAGGAACCCACACTTAAATGCCCTCATCTTACTCATTCCCTGTCCCTTTAGAGGCATTGAAATAATGGCACCTTCCGGAAAATTCTGTATTGCAATACCTATTGACAATGCAACAGCTGCAGTAAGACTTAACTTGCTATGTCCCATAATCGCTCCTGCATACGCTACACCCACTGCCATTCCCTCAGGAATGTTGTGAATTGTAACTGCAAACATCATCATTGTTGTTTTTGAAAATTTACTCTTTACACCCTCCGGCTTATCGCTATCCAAATGTAAATGCGGCACAATGCTGTCAATTAAAAGTAAAAACAAAATCCCAAGCATAAAGCCTACAGCTGCAGGAAGCCAGGCTATTCTCCCCTGTTCCTTAGACATATCAATTGCCGGAATAAGAAGTGACCATACGCTTGCCGCAATCATAACTCCTGCTGCAAAACCAAGTAGAGTCTTTTCAATCTTTGCATTAATATTGTCTTTCATAAAAAATACCATTGCCGCACCTAGGGTTGTTCCAAGCAACGGTATTAACAAAACAACCATTTCATCCATATTTTATCCCTCTCCTTCATTAATTACACCTATTGTTATAACTCAACTATTTGATGTAATCGTATACTTTCATAATATAATAAGGACCCCGAATACACGAAGTCCTTATCCTAATTTATTTTATAATTTTTGCTTTTCTTCGTTTTTCAATCCAGCCTACTATCTTTCGACCAATCTTTTCGATTAATATTGTACTATATCTTAATGCCGGTTCTGTAATTATGGCAAATACCACAAATAACATAATGCATTTCGTAGACATACCGCGCATTGCAAATAAATCTCCAAGATAAATACTGCAACCTAAAAGTCCTACAATACATCCGCCCCAAACACACCAGCGAAGTGCATTCATAGGCTTACTAATGTTATAAAGAATTACAAATCCTACTATTGCAAGTAACATTGTGCAGGCTGTTGATATATCAGTCTCACCTACTTCAAATACTTGACCAAATACTACAAGTGCTCCTACAACAAGGAAATCTGTAATACCTGCCGGCAATGCTTTTATAAGCACATTGGATAGGAAGTGTCCCTGAATAATGTTTTTATTAGGCTGTAGGGCAAGGAAAAATGCCGGAACACCTATTGTAAACATACTAATCAGCGAAATCTGTGATGGCTCCAATGGATAATTTATCATAAAGCATACAGAAAATAGTGATAAAAGGAATGAGAAAATATTTTTAACAAGAAACAAACTTGCTGAACGTTCAATGTTATTTACAACTCTTCTTCCTTCCATTACAACTGATGGCATACAGGCAAAGTTAGAATCTAACAAAACAAGCTGTGACGCCTGTGCTGCCGCATCACTTCCTGATGCCATTGCCACTGAGCAGTCTGCATCCTTTAGTGCCAAAACATCGTTTACACCATCACCTGTCATTGCCACAGTTCTACCTGCTTTCTTAAGGGCTCTGACAAATTTACGTTTCTGGTCAGGTGTAACTCTGCCAAATACTGTATATCTTAATACTGCATCTTCAATTGCCTCATCTGTTGTAAGGGTTGATGCATCTATATAATTGTCTGCATTTGCTATTCCTGCCTGCAACGCAACCTGAGAAACAGTTACAGGATTATCACCTGATATAACCTTTATTTCCACACCCTGATTTTCAAAATACTTAAATGTTTCAGGTGCTTCTTTTCTAATAGGGTTAGACAAAAATACCAAGCCTAGAGGTGTAACCTTTCCTGTTAATGCTTTACCGTCAATAACTCCGTCATAAATACCAAATACAAGAACTCGGTATCCTTCTGAACTATACTGTTCAATCTGCTCTCTATAATTGTCATAATCCTCTCTTAACACGAACTCAGGTGCACCAAGAACATAGCTTCCATCTTCAAAGGCTGCTCCTGAATATTTAAACTGTGACGAGAAAGGACTTACTGACACTGCTTTTCTGCCTGAAGGCTTATTAAAGTAATCCTTCATAGCCTTCATAGTAATATTATCACTAGACATTGCCGAAGCAAAATCACTAATAATCTGCTTTAATGGAGCCATGGACTGACTGTCGTATCCATCCATGGGAATCTCTCCGTTAACTTCCATTGTATTCTCTGTAATTGTCCCTGTTTTGTCAACACACAAAACATTAACTCTTGCAAGGGTTTCTATACATTTCATGTCATGCACAAGAACTTTCTTTGATGCAAGTCGCATAACACTTACAACAAGAGCAACACTGGCCAGCAAATACAAACCTTCCGGTATCATTCCAATAACAGCAGCAACCATAGATGTTATACTCTTGCTAAAAGATGCTCCCGAAAAGAAAAACTGCTGTCCAAAAAGTAATAGTCCAATTGGAATAATCAATATACCCACTACTCCAACTAATTTGTCAAGAACTCTAATCATTTCAGACTGTTCTTCACTATTCATTGCCTTAGCTTCAAGTGTTAACTTTGATATATATGAATCCTCACCAACCTTGTCAAGTCTTGCATAACATTCACCTGAAACAATAAAGCTTCCTGACATTAATTCATCGCCGGGCTTCTTTGATATTTCATCAGATTCACCTGTAAGCAATGACTCATTAACTGAAACTTCGCCATCTACAACAATGGCATCGGCACAAATCTGATTTCCTGCCTTAAAAATAACTATATCGTCAAGGACCAGTTCTTCCGCAGGAATACTAAACTGTCTTCCTTCTCTAACAACTAAAGCCTTTGGGGCATTTAATACTGATAACTTATCCAAAGTATTCTTTGCTCTTATTTCCTGAATAATACCGATAAACAAGTTTGCCAGAATAACCGGCAAAAAAGTTAAATTACGGAATGAACCTGCCAAAATTAACAGCGCCGCAAGAACTGCAAATACTAAGTTAAAATACGTAAACAGATTACTTTTTATAATTTCCGGAACAGTTTTTGACGGCGGTTCAACCGGCTCGTTAGACCAACCATTCTCAAAATATTCATTAACCTGATCACTGTTTAAACCATATCTGATATCTGCATTAAATCTTCTTGTCTGAACTTTTTTTCTTACTATTGTATTGTCTTTTGATGTTCTATTCTTCATAAGTTCTCCTTGTCAGTTAAAAACCCCTATATTAAATTTCAGATTGCCATATACCTAAATCTACAATCCGTTTTCTTAAATACCTTCACATCAAAATATTATACCAAATATTTCATATCATATTTTGAATATTCTATGAACTATTTGTTAGTGTTTATGATATTTTCTACCATCTTCTTCATATTTAGGCTCACAAGTAAGTTGCATTCCTAATTTTTTAAATGTAGTTTCATCTACTGATGACAATAAAACTGTTGAATGTGCGTCACATCCCTTAAGCTTAGTTAATTCTCCCATAGCCTTCTTTGCATTTTCATTGTGAGCTGCTGTTGATGACAATGCAATTAAAATTTCATCTGTGTGAAGACGTGGGTTCTTGCTTCCAAGATAATTAGTCTTCAATGTCTGAATAGGTTCAATTGCTTCTTTTTCAATTAATTCTACTTCATCATCAATATTACCAAGTGCCTTAAGAGCATTAAGCAAAGCTGCTGCTGATGCACCTAAAAGGTCAGTTGTGCGACCTGTAACAATCTTTCCGTCAGGAAGTTCAATTGCTACAGCCGGCTTGTTGTCAGTTTCTTTTTCTTTATTAAGAGCCACAACTGCTACTTCTCTATCCTGTGGTGTAATTTCAGCCTGTTTCATAAGAATTTCTAACTTAGAAATATTATTTTTTGTACTTCCCGTTCTTCTCTTTTCACAAAGAGCCTGATAATATCTTCTGATAATTTCCTGTTTTGAAGCCTTGCAACAAGCTTCATCATCAAAGATACAATTTCCTGCCATATTAACCCCCATATCTGTAGGTGATTTGTATGGACTCTTACCTGAAATCAATTCAAACATTGCATTAACAACAGGGAAAATTTCAAGGTCTCTGTTATAGTTTACAGTTGTCTCTCCATATGCTTCCAAATGGAATGAGTCAATCATGTTAACATCATTTAAATCTGCTGTTGCTGCCTCATAAGCAAGGTTAACAGGGTGTCTTAATGGAATGTTCCAAATAGGAAATGTTTCAAACTTAGCATATCCTGCATTAATTCCTCTCTTATGTTCATGGTATAACTGTGAAAGACATGTAGCCATCTTTCCACTTCCAGGACCTGGTGCTGTTATAACAACAAGTGGTCTTTCAGTTTCAATATAATCATTCTTTCCGTAACCTTCATCACTAACAATAAAGTTAACATCACTTGGATATCCGGGAATCTTATAATGCTTGTATGACTTAATTCCAAGTTCTTCTAATCTCTTCATAAATAATTCTGCTGCCGGCTGTCCTGCAAACTTTGTAAGACAAACACTGCCAACAAAAAGCCCTACTGACTGAAATTCATCAATAAGTCTTAAAACATCCATGTCATATGTAATTCCATAATCTCCACGAATCTTGTTTTCTTCAATGTCTTCAGCACTAATAACAATTACAACTTCTGCCTGGTCTTTTAACTGTAATAACATCTGTAACTTTGAGTCAGGCTCAAATCCAGGCAATACTCTTGATGCATGATAATCATCAAAAAGCTTACCGCCAAACTCCAAATACAACTTGTTTCCAAACTGTGCAATTCTTTCCTTAATGTGTTCTGATTGCATCTTTAAATACTTCTCATTATCAAATCCTTTTTTCAAAACCTTAACCTCATCTATCATCATTTTATATATAATTATATTGATTACAGTGTTCCAATACTAACATACAATGAAGTATAAACTTCACAATATGCAAATATTGGGACAGATTGTTATAGTGCAAAGCAGGTAACAATCCATATAATCAATGTTATTACCTCTCGTAAAAATCATAGTCATCCACAACAGGAATCTTCTTAATGTCCATATCTTCTATCATTATAAATCTCTGATTTTGAAGAAAAACAATTAACTGATCTATAACCTGCTGTTCTCCCTGAACTTCCATTTCAACAGTTCCATCATACAAATTTCTAACCCAGCCTGTAAGCCCAAGCTGTCTGGATTTATATACTGAATAATATCTAAATCCTACCCCCTGAACTCTTCCATAGAAGATTATGTGTTTTCTTACTTTTTCACTCATATTTATCTCCTAATCCAAACTTTAATACTAATTTTATGCTAATTTCATTATTAATTTTTTATGCTAACTTTGATAGTTTTTTTTATAGCTTTTTAATATTATTTTTCAACAAACTTAATTTCATACTCACTACTATCATAAACTTTTTCAATAAAACCTTTTATAATAGTCTTGGCATTCTTTTCGGCATTTTCAAGAAGTCCATTGCTTTCTGCATCCTTCTTGGCATTCTCCTTAAGCTTGCTCATTGCCTCATTGTTATCTTTTAAAGTAATCTTTGTGAATATACTTTCTTGTTCGTGATATACCTTAAAAGAATCCTTATTAAGTTCACAACTTAGAATCTTAGCCTTTGGAACTTTAACCGTTATGGTCTTATCCTTTACGCTCCAGTCAATCTGGTCAAAATCAATTCCTGCCTTAACATTTACATCATAACTGTAAATATACTTGCTCTGAGTAAAAGGAATGTCGATTCCAAACAACTGCTTTGACTCATCTGTAACATTAACTTCAGTACAATATGCTTCCTGAGTTGCAAGTTCTCCAATATTCTCAAAACCTAATTTAGTAGTCTTATTGTCAATTGAAACAACCTTCCTTGTGCCAAACCACGCAACAAGAACTACTGCCACAATGCATAATATTATTAAAATCTGCTTTGATAAATAAACCTTTGCAATGCTTAAACCTTTTTTATTTTTTTCTTTAGTCCCCATACTTTAATCTCCTCTGTATTAATAAATACTCTTTATTTTATCATATAACTTAACTCTTTTGAATTTATTTTGTCGAAAAAAAACGCCTTATATGATTTTTTCTCACATAAGACGCTTTTTATTAGATTTTTATAAAATTTTTTGTACTAATTTACTTGTTAATTATTTTTTACTTATTACAACTTTCTTTGAAGCTGACCACTTACTGTAAACTAATTTGTTATTTACTTTCTTTGCAACTTTCACTCTTACATATAAAACTTTCTTGTTTTTAAGCTTACTGTTTTTAATTGTAAATGTTGCCTTCGTTGATGTTTTAGTTGCCAAAACCTTTTTAAAGTTCTTTGTAGCTGATACCTGTACCTGATACTTAGCTGCACCTACAACTTTCTTAACATAAATTTTTGTCTTTGCAGAAGCCTTAACTTTTGTAGCCTTCTTAACCAAAGTTTTGTTCACTGTTACAGTGGTTGTTGCTACCTTTTTGTTTTCTGTAGTCTTTGGTTCTGTAGTCTTTGTTGCAGAATCTTTTGCAGTTGTTGTTTCCGGTGTTGTGCCACTATTATCTTTATCTTTTATTTTTGATACATAACCACCGCGATATAATGTTGCAAGTTTATCATATAATTTAGCATATAATGCCGGCTTAAATGTTGACTCTGTTCCGCTAAAGCCTGTTCCTGTAAGGTCCATATCAGCTATTTCAAGACCAAGCGGACTTGTATTACCTCTTTCTTCGAAGCCTTCTGAATATGCACCTGTGCCGTTATAGTTAATTCTTGGCTTTAATGCTGTTGAAGCTGTTGAACCTTTTGTTGCTATAAAACTTGTGCTGTTAAATACACCACCTGTTCCAAGCCAGTTTCTGCTATTCCAGTATGGATCATCTTCAATTTCATTCTGATTATAAATTGTTTCAGGTATTGCTGAGCCACCAACGAAATCACCATTTTCATCAATATCATCAGGGCTGTATGTGTAAGCTCCGTCTGCCACATAAATACCATCACCGCCAAGTAAGTTACATGTAATTGCTGCCATTCCATCACGGTCTACATATGAACCGATTCTTGTTGATCTATACCATGCATTTCCTGTTGTTGCTGTAGGATGGACAAACATTGTGCACCCCATTGCTGCATAATAACGTCCAAGTTCAGGATAAAAATGTCCATCCCTACATATATCAACACCAATCTTGCCCCATTTTGTTTCGATAATCTTTGGTGTCTTACCTGTTACTGACCACTTATTTTCCTGGCCTGCTCTATGAATCTTATGATAAGAATCAATTTTTCCATTAGGATAAAGAATTGCTGCTGAGTTATATACTTTTTCAACACCATTGTCTTTTATTGTTCCCGCTTCATCTTTTTCAGTCATACCAAAGATAATGTACATATTGTATTTCTTTGCATATTTTGAAAGTTCATTTGTTGTAGCTCCCGGAATTGTTTCAGCTGTATAAACCTGCATAGATACTCCAAACTTCTGATAGAACGGATCCTGTGACGGCTGTAAATATCCATAGCCTGTTAATACCGTTTCAGGGAAAACTAAAATGTCTACGCCCTTCTTTCCGGCTTCTTCTATGTATTCTTTCATCTTTGCAATTGTCTTTGTCTTATTGCCCCAATAACCTGTCATATTAACAACGGCTGCCTTTGGTCCCTTAGTTGAAGCTGTTGTATTTGCACTATATCTTAGAACTCCACCGTTTTCTTCCATCTTGTCAGCTAATTCACTATATAAATCAACATATAATTCAGGATTAAAATCTTCATTAGAACATGTAGAACCTGTTGATGCCCTAACTGATTTACTGTTTGTAAGAAGTCCTTCCTGATTTGTAATAATATTTGAATCATCATCTGCACCTGCCAAATATGAAGGTCCGTTAAACACTGCGTTCATAATAATACTACCACCAGGGAATTTAGAAGGATTACTTGGTGTTTCATTCATTCCAACCAAATCTGAACTTAATATAAGGAATCCATCTCTTGAAGCAATGCTTTCAAGTCTGACTTTGTAATATTCTTCCCATGCTGACATATTACTCTGACTCCAGCCACCTCCCGTAGCTGTTGGATTAATCAAGATATTGCATCCCATTGCTGAATAATATCTTTCAAGTTCAGGTGTTGAATATGTATCATAACAAATACTAATGCCTAATTTTCCATATTCACCTGCATCTATAATTACCGGTGTGTCGCCTGATGTACACCATGAACCTTCAACCGGTGTAATCTTCTGATAAGTTGTCACATCTCCATCCGGTGAACAAACAAAAGCTGAATTATACGCATGATTCTTATCAATTTTTCCATCCTTTTCAATTGTTTCCGTTGCACCATATATAATCCACATATCATCTTCATCTGCTATTTTTGCAAAATGAGAAGCTGTTTCTCCGTCCTTAGTTTCTGCACTTTCAACTGCCCATTTATATTCAGTTGATGTTGGATCACTTGATGAAACATATCCTGTTACACACATTTCAGGGAAAACTAAAACTTTTACTCCCTTCTTGTCTGCCTCTTCAATATACTCATCCATACTTGCTATGTTAGCCTTTTTGTCACCCCATGTTGTTTCAAAGTTAACGACTCCTAATTCGTTCTCTGAAAATGTTGAGGTAACTCTTGTCTGAGTTAAACGTTCACTTCTGGTAAACTCTCCGGAAAATCCATAATATGCATATGTTGGTATAGCTGTTGAAACTGTCATTGCAAGTGCCAAACCTACTGCTGCAATCTTCTTTGTGAATTTTCCAAATTCTTTTCTTCTGCCCTTTCTAACCATACTTTCCTGCCTCCTTGTAAAAAGTTATATTTTAAAACTTAAGCCTTTTCTCTAATAACATAAGGGGATTATTAAAGAAAAAAGAGGCTGCATACATTGTGTATGCAAAACCTCTTTGTCTCGCTTAATGTTTCAAACAAGGCACAGTATAATTATTTAGCTTTTTCTTAGCAACTGTTTTTCCTTATTTTTTTATTTTATTAATCGTTTTGTTAATTTATTATATTATTTTATTTCTTTTATTATTTAGTCAGCTAATTTCTAAAATACTTTTCCTAATTGTTTGCACTCTTATTTATTAGAAAGAAACAACTAATTCCATCTTAAATTTTTCCTGACCATATACAGCATGTGGAACATCCTTAGGCATTATAATTGTTTCACCTTCTTTAAGAATAAAAACATCTCCACCGATTGTAAATTTTCCTGTTCCCTCTAGTACTGTAACCATGGCATCTCCACCTGATGCATGAGTTGAAATTTCTTCTCCTTTGTCAAATGAAAACAATGTAACACTTACATAATCATTCTGAACCAATGTTTTACTTACAACCTGTCCCTCCTGATAAGCCACTAAATTCTTCAATTCTACTTTTTCTTTTTTTACAATATTCTTATACATATCTATACCTCTTTCATAATTTATTTTGCACTACCATTTTTATTAACACTTTTTATATTAAAAATGTATACTTATTAACATTGTATGTTCTTTTATATCTTTATTTTGATATTTCCTTATAATTATATTTTCCACTTTCGTCATCTCCTAACCGTTCACACTTTTATTCGGAAAAATGATTCATAATATATACTCCAAATGCTACCATACATCCTGCTATTATATACTTTATTCTCATTGGTTCACCAAGAATTATACTGGAAAAGATAACCCCAAGAATCGGAATAAATGCATTAAATATAGCTATTTTGCTTATTGGATGATATGCCAGAAGCTGATTATAAACTCCAAAACATACTGCTGATATAAGAATCAGACCAACCATTGTTATAATTGATTTTATATTTATTGTCCATTTTGATGCAGGACCTATTATGGCTGAAATAATACACAGTAAACCTCCGCCTATGGTCATGCTTAACCCTGTTGCTACAGTCATATCCATTTTTTTTGAAATTATTCTTGTAATAATTCCGCCAAAGGCTCCACACAGGGCATTTAGAAGAATCATTCCGTCGCCTCTAAATGAAATTCCCTGAAAGAAATTCTGTCCCGGTTCAATGTTTATTAACAGTATTCCGCCAAATCCCAATATACATCCTAATGCTTTGAATTTTGAAAACTTGTCATCTTCAAAAATAATGCAGGACAATATTATGGCAAAAAACCCATTCATTGAGTCGAGTATTGTTGACCTTGAACTTGGAAGATAACCAAGTCCCACATATGAAAACAAATAATGTAATGCTGTGTTAACCAGTGCAAATAATAATAGCCACGCCACAACGCTTTTTTGTTCAACTTTAAATTTTCTTTTTTGTATTATTGCAAGAATTGTTACTAATATTCCCGCAACAAGAAATCGTATTCCTGCAAAACCTATTTTGCTTCCTAAATCATCCGAGGCTATATGCAACTGGGCATATCCTAATTTAATCAGCGGATACGCCAACGACCAACCTGCCGCACAAAAAAACGCCCAAAAAGGGGCCGTTTTCCTGTTACTAAAAATTGAATTTTTCATGTAATTATTTCTCGTAAATCTTTCCTGTAATTTTTTCTATAATTATTCTGTAAATTTTCTGTAATTATTCTGTAAGTCTTCTGTCTTTTTATTATGTTATGTATTTGCAATACAATAATTGTTTAATACTTCTGTTTCTTATTTTTACTTTATTTTATTTCCTGTATTTCTACTTTTGTGTTTATCAGGCTTTTCTTCCATATCATAAGATACACTTTGTATTCTATGGAATCAGTTGCCACAACAAAAGGCTCTTCCACGAATATCTCTGACTTTATCTTTTTGTGTTTTAACTTGTTCTGAAGTTGCTTTGCCCTTGTCAAAATCTTCTTATGCTCATTGTCTGCAGCCTTTCCAAACTTTCTTGTTGGATAATTCTTTGTTGCTTCTGTCATTTTTTCCATAAGACTTTCCACAACTTTTCTGTGAGACTTTCTATGTAACATAGTTGCTATAACTTTTGCAAGCTTTCTGTTCTTAAACTGCTTATATAAAACAAGAACCTGATAAAGCATTTTGTCCTGCTGCTCTCTTGCCACCTTAAGCATAACACTGATTGCCTTGTCTGTTGGCTCCCACGGATTGTCCCTTGGCACAAGATACTTCTCAGGCACCGAAGGATAAAAGCAATAATTAAGCGGTGGAAAATCTGTAAGATTAGCCAGCTCTTTCTCCAAATCATTACAATACTTTTCTCCCAAATAATCAAGTTTATCCCTGAGAATTGAAATTTTGTATTCAAGCTGTCTTAAATATTCATAACCTTCAATCCAAAAATGTGCAGTTCTTCCGTAATCATACAAATTAACTTCCAAACTAACATCCTCAAAAAATACAGTACACACCGAATCTTTCTGATGTACAACCAAAACATATTCATCATTGCCTGTACTGTCATTTTTTTGAACTGTCAGGGATTTATTAATCTCTCCCTGATAGTCCTTTATATATTCTCCTGTAATTCTTGCATTTTCAAATACAATAAAACTTTCAACCGCATCATTCATAAGATAAATAACTTTAAGCCTGTTATCATCTACCTTATCTGACACAAGTTCAAACTGATTCTGTTCTATTAAATTATCTAACTTTTCAAAAATATCTTCTCTTTTGCTCATAATCAATCTTTATCAACCCCAGCCCGGAACATTTTTAAACAACATCTTCCTGCCCCAGCTTGATTTCTTTTTACTTAGGTAAATCCAACCTTTCTTTCCTGATTTTGTTTTTACATAAGCATAAGCATTAATTGGCTTTTCCTCTCCGTACTTGCCCTGTGGACGTTTTGCCACATTCTTCATTGGTTTAATTTTTATCATTTTAATCTTGTCACCTTTTTTGACTGTAAATTTCACCTTTGACTTCTTTGATGCTTTTTTGTAAACCTTAATATTACTCTTAGCCTTATACTTATACTTCTTTGAACTTCCTACAAGATTATATGTTCCTGTAGTTGTTGTAATCTTGTTATTCTGTAATTTCAATGGAATGTTAGCATAAAAACAGCCAATTGGCAATGAATATGGTGTATCTACCACAATATTAAATCTGCCATTGCCTTTTACATTGCTAAAAGAATACTCTCTTCTATAATTCAAAGCCTTGTTTTTATTGTTATCAAATTCTACAATTGACGCACCATTCCATCTCTGAAATGAACTGTAATCCATAACATCCGAATAGCCTCCAATCTGCAAATTCAATTCCAACGCCTTATCACTACTGTCAATATCAAGAACCGTATACTTAGCCCAAATATCTGTTAACTTCTTAGTGTAAACATTCTTATCATTTATAAACAAACTTACACTATTAAAGAAGTCATTATCATCTTTATTAACCTGAGTTGTGTACTTAATCTTCTCCGCCTGCCCATCTCCATTCAAGTCAAAATAATAATCCTTGTTCAGTTCAAGTGTCTGATTAGTTGCTGCGTAAACATTAACATTGCTAAGCAAAAATCCTGCTGTAAACGCAAAAGACAATGCTCCAAAGATTAATAAAGATTTTTTAAAATTTCCTTTCATGATCTTGTACTCCTGTTCATACCCTTATAACTTGATTGTACTATTGTTTCGGGAGAAATCAATATGGATTTTCTTTTTTCGTGGTTGTGATAATTGAAACGTTTTCATCTTTATTTTATCATAAATATTTTTAGAAACATTTCTCGAATATTTTATGATTTTTTAATAGATTTGCACTGCCTTTTCAACCAATTTTTCATTTTCATAAACAAGCTTTAATGAAAAAAATCTTTCTTCATTATCAAGCAACAACTTTAGAAAAATAGCATCCCCTTCCCATGTTGGAAGTTTAGGCACTTCCGTCTTGCTTACCCATTCCAATTCTCCCTCGTCGCAGGTAATAATCTCTCCACGAAAATCGTCTGATGTAAAAAGGCACATCATTTCAGGCTCACAGTCATCACTTACAAAAGTTATCAAACCTCTAAACTTATACGACAACAATTCCAAGCCTGTCTCCTCTTTTACTTCTCTTAAAAGACATTCCTCAGGGCTTTCATTTCCTTCTGCGTGACCGCCTACACCAATCCACTTATCCTTATTAATGTCATTTTCTTTTTTAGTTCTATGTAACATTAAATATTTTTCATCTTTTTCTATGTAACACAAAGTCGTAACTTTCATCCAAAAATCCACCTCTAAAACCAGCTAAGAATTATTACCACAAACGCCAATATTGCTATTGCACCAAACAGCTTAAGTGATTTCATCAACTCTTTATATGTTAAACTATCTTTTAATAAAATATTTTCTTTGGTTAATGATTCCATTTTCATTGTTCTTCTGATTTTTATTAAAAAACAAATATCCAGCACGCAAAGTACCAAGCATATAATGCCTAAGATTGTTCTTATTGTTACTAGCATTCTACTTTACCTCCTGCATCATTAATTTCACATATTCTTCTGCATTCTCTCTATTGTCTTCTATTTCTGCTTCGGTAAGATTTCGGATAACTTTAGCAGGATTACCAAATGCCATTGAATTGTCAGGGATTTCCATTTTTCCCGTTACTAAAGCACCGGCACCAATAATGCAATTCTTGCCTACTTTTGCTCCATTCAGAAGAATGCTTCCCATTCCAATAACTGTATTGTCGCCAACTGTACAACCATGAACTATGGCGTTATGACCTATTGTTACCCCATTGCCTATTGTTAACGCAAAACCATTACCTGTGTGCAATGTGCAATTGTCCTGCACATTAGAATTATCGCCTATTGTTATTCCTTCCATATCACCACGAACTACCGCATTGTACCAAATCCCAACATTGTTGCCTATTTCAACATTTCCTACAATGTGTGTTCCCGGTGCTAAAAATATATTTTTGTTCAAAATTCTTCTCCTTCACAACAACTATATACTTATTTCTTCTTTCTAAGCTTTCCTGTTTTCTTGCTAAAAGTATATCTTTTTCCTTTGATTTTCTGTTTGCCTTTAAGCATGCCTTTTGTCTTTGAAAAATAGTATTTAGCCTTTTTGTATGTTACCCAGCCGTTTTTTCTTTTTCCACTTTTCTTGAAGAAATAACTTTTCACTCCGTCTGTGTAAATCTGATTAGTTACTACAACTCCGTTACCTTTTGCCAAATAACTTTTACCACTAACAGTAAACCAACCGCTTGTCATTTCTCCAGTCTTCGGATTCAAATAAAATTTGTTTCCTGCTTCTTTAAAGAAACCTTTATTCATAACGGCTGTTTTGTTGTTAAAGTGATACCACTTTCCGTCTTTTTTTACCCAGCCTGCTATTTTATTTTCTTCCTTGTCAACAAAATATGTCTTGCCTGAAATTGTCTGAAAATCACCTTCGATGTTTTTTGCGCTAAGCTTGTAATAATTAATGATACCCTTTGCATCTGCCACTCCCAAACTCTTTCTTTGTTCAGCAGTTTTAAAATAATTGTTACAATCACTTTTGTTTGAAACATATCCATGTTCAATGATAAGGCTTGGAATCCTGTTAAGAACACCTTCCCTTACTATTGAATAGTAATCTGCCTTTGCGCCGTTCTTATATTTTACATTATCTAAGGTTCTAAACCAAAATCCCTCACTTTTTATTCCTAGTGTCTGCAAATTATACATTATACTACTGCCTAATGCCTGAGTGGTTTTGCTAACATTCTTATTATATCCTGAATTGTATGCTGCTAATATCATAGCACCGCTTCTCTTTTTGTCTGGATCCCAGTTTATATGAAAGCTTACAAGTGAATCTGCACTTAATCTTTTAGCCAAATGATTTCTTGCTGTAAGGCAATCGCCTAATTTAAGTCTTTTCAGGCACTTATTGTTAGTTCTTGTTATATAAACTGTTACATCTGAATATTTATTTAAATAATTTCTACATGCTTTTCCTATGTCTAGATTAACATCCTCTTCCTTTATGCCATTGGCCTTAGCCCCTTTATGACTTTTACAATGTCCCGGGTCTAATAGAATAACCTTAGACTTTGCCGGACTTAAGGATGACTTTTTGATTATTGAAGCCTTAGCTGTTTCCTCTGGCTTTTTTGTTTCATTAGGTCCGGTAGTTTCATTAGGCTTAGTGCTTTCAGTTGGAATATTTGTCTCTTTTTCCACTACTACCGTTGTTTCCTTCTCCACTAAAGTTTCTGCTTTTGTTTCACTTGAAAACGCTACTAAGCTTATTAATCCACACATGGCAAAAATACTTAACATGTATTTCAATTTGCCTCTAATAGTGCTTTTCGCTATTTTCGCTATTTTCTCTATTATTTCATTATTTTTCATATTCATACTCCTTTGTAATACTCTATTTTTTACTTTGTCACAGTTTGCAAACCTTCATTCTGCTCTGAGTATATGCTCTTTATTTCACCATTTTCATATTCAATCTTTGCATATGCTCTTGCCACAAATATTCTTGTGTAATTAACCTTTACAATATTAATTAATGAGGCACAATATGTTCCTGTAATATCTTGGTATCAGCCTTTATTTCTTACATCTACATATTTCGAAGATTTCAGCTTTCCAAACAAGAAGTTATAGTGCAATCTTTTTCCATTTTCTAATCTTGGTTCTAAAGGTTCCGAACGGAGCAACTGTATTAACATGTATGAATTTGTATACTTCCCAGACAGCTGTTTTAGTTGCTTCGTCAGCCCATTTTCTCATATGTGGTTTAAATAATTCTTCCTCACTCAGAGAATCAATCATTGCATAAATAGAGTTGATATTCTCATTCAATCTGTCTTTCAATTCTTGCAGTGACAGCTGAGCATATGTATCTGTGAACCATTGATATAATTCGCCAAGCTGATTCCACTTAAAATTATCCGAAGGAGTTTTGACAGGAATACCCTTTCTTTCGTCTGATTCCCATTTAATAACAAGAGTTGTCCAGCCAACCTGATAAGCAAGATTTTCTGCCGGAGTTCGATCGACCTCATCAATTCTCTTATCTTTTAAATGCTCCGGAATATCATTAAATTCTGAAATATACTTTGCAAAGCTTTTATTTATCTCGTTTTTAAGCTCGTCTTTATTCTCATATGTTCTCAATAGTCTATCTCCTCATCTTCCGATTTTCCAGTTTCAAAAACTGGAATTTACCGAATGACCTTTTCAAACTGGAATATTCCGTCCGGGAACTGCTCGTCCAGTTCTTCGGAGCACATTTCCGGATCATTCGGATCTTGGTGATATTTATTAAAAAACTCTACAATGTGGAAGCCGCAGCGATTGACATAAAAATGAATGTTGCGCTGCTCAAAATACGGAGTGACCGTTTCCCACACCTTCACTTCCGGGTACAGTTTTTCAACAGCACACCAAGCAGCATATCCGATACCTTTGCTATGGACAGCCGGAGAAACAAAAAGAAGATCAAGGTCACCTTTTTCGCCGTCAACTTTGATCACTATGCCGCCGACTTTTTGACCGTCCAGTACGATACGGTAGGCTTCTCCGCCGTCAATGGACTGCTCAATCGTATCCCGTGATATGATTTGATCCTCTTCCTCAAAGTGGTCATCTCTAAGTCCAAATTCTTCCATCGCACCATAATTAAAGGCTTCCTGATTATCCAAAATAAACTGTTCTCTATCGCTACATTCAAGAGGAAACAGCTGTACAATAGTATTCATATCTTTGCTCCTTAAAATTACGATTTTTTACTGCTACTTTTCGTCTATAAATCTTTCTTGTAAACTGTTCATTGTCCTCAGACATTTCTTCAATTGTTATATCAAAATCATTCTCATCAAATTCTGGGAAAAAAACATCCCCTTGCTCTATATTTATATTAATTTCAGTAATGTACATTACATCCACTAATGGTATAGCTTCTTTATATACTCCATAACCACCGGCTATATATACATCCTTTCCTTTCGCTAACTCGATAGCCTCTTTTACACTAGATGCTGTATGAATATTTCTTCCAACATATTTTTTACTTTTTGAAATAACTATAGTTTCTCTATTTGGGAGTGGATGACCGATTTCATCATATGAATTCCGTCCCATTACCACAACATTTCCTGTTGTAAGTTCCTTGAACTGTTTTTGCTCGCCCTTAATTTTCCATGGGATTTTTCCATTTTTCCCAATACAATTATTTTTTGAACGAGCTACTATTAAACCTATCATATGATACTCCCTCCTACAGATTCCATTCTCTTTGTCAATCATTCTACACTTCGAACCTTATCCAAATCAATCCAGTATCTTTGTTCCACAACACCATCAACCACGACTTCGTTTTCTAGTATTCCTCCATTGTTTTCAATGCTTTTAGCCGAACCAATATTTCCTTTATCACAAACCATCAGAACTTTATTTATTCCTAGCTTTCTACATTCTTTCAAAGCCAACGATATCATTTTTGTTGCAATCCCTTTTCTTCTCTCTGATGGGCGAACACCATCTCCTATGTGTCCACCATTTAATAACAATGCTTCGTTTAAATAATGTCTAATGTTTACAGCACCTACAACAATGTTTCGTTCTTCATCTAAGCAAAAAAATGTAGAATCAGGAACTAATCCCTCACTTGTGTCTCTTACTTCCAGATTGTTACAATAGTAATCAAAATCACTGTAATCTAAACGACCAATTACATATGGAATAATTTCTTCACCAGAATTATTCCACTCATCTAACATATCTACAATTTGATTACGATATTTATTTGTTGCTTTTACTAACTTAAGTTTCACAATAATACCTCCAGCACTAATCCTTTGTTATTAGAATTTAACTTCCTGTGGTTCATGTGTAAATGAACTAAATGTAGCTGTGGCATTTTTGAAATAGAATACTTCTGTATTACCATCATCTGCTGAGTACATATTCTGTAAAGATGGGTATGCATCAAGCATAGACTGTCTTGCTTCTCTTCTGTCATCTTCTACAAGTTCTCCAGCCACACGGAGCCACTCTCCATCCTTAAATGCACAGATTTCTACCTTTGGGTTTGCGTGAATCTGCTTTGAAACATCCTTGGTTTTACCTGTCTGAATATACAATTTACCTTCAAAAATATGGGCTGTTCCAAAAGGTCTAACTCTTGGCTGATCTCCTTCTACTGTTGCCAAATAATATGTTTCTGCTTCCTTTTAAAATTTTACTACCTGTTCCATTATGTAATCCTCCTATCTCAATTTTTATTTTGATAGGTTCATTATATCACTATTTTCCCTATTATTCTTATCTATTATCAACCTTTTCCGGATACATATCATGATTTGCCATTCTATTAAATGCGATTTCTTCCCATTTTGTTCCAGGCTTTCCATAATTACAGTAAGGGTCTATTGATATTCCACCTCTCGGAGTAAATTTTCCCCATACCTCAATGTATTTTGGATCCATAAGTTTTATCAAATCTTTCATAATTATGTTCATACAATCTTCATGAAAATCACCGTGATTTCTGAAACTAAATAAGTATAGTTTTAATGATTTACTTTCCACCATTTTAATGTTGGGTACATATGATATTGTAACAGTGGCAAAATCCGGTTGACCTGTTATGGGACACAAACTTGTAAATTCAGGGCAATTAAATTTTACAAAATAATCATTTCCCTGATGTTTATTCTCAAAAGTCTCTAACATCTCCGGTGCATAATCGCATGGATACTGTGTTTTCTGATTACCTAATAATGTTATGTCTGCTGTCTCTTCTTTGCTTCTTCCTGTCATAATTCTTCTCCTTTTTATTCCATTGCCGGATCTTTAATTCCGTTTAACTCAAACGCTTTAGCTCTGTCTATACATGTTCCACATTTGCCACAAGGTTTTTCTCCACCTTCATAACAACTCCATGTGTATTTATATGGCACATTTATCTCAAGTCCCTTTTTAACAACCTGATCTTTAGTTGCATTGATAAATGGTGCTACAACCTTAATCTGTTTTCCACTTCCAAGATATATCGCTTCATTTATTGCATTATTAAAATCGCTGCTACAATCAGGATATGCACTTCCAGCTGCATCATCTGCATGTGCTCCATAATATATCTCACTGCAGCCTTTTGAAAGTGCTATACTGGCAGCACTTGATAAGAATAATCCATTTCTAAATGGAACATATGTTGAAACAGGTGAACCATTTGTACTCTTAATCTGGTCATTATATGATTCTTTAGGTATTTCCTTATCAGAATGTGATAATAGGGAACAATCGCTATATTGAAAAATTTTTGCAAGGTCAAGATAAATATGTTCTACATTATAGTATTTTACAATTTTATCTGATGCTTCTATCTCTTTTGTATGTTTCTGACCATATGCTATTGATAATGCAATAACATTTTCTGGACCATATTTTTCTACTGCCATACCAAGGCATGTTGTACTATCTATTCCACCACTGAACAAAACCATTGCTTTCATTGTTAAATCTCCCTCTTAATGTTTGTGTATATGTTTTTGTGTTAGTTTTTTTAATTCCTCTTGCAGTCATGCAGCTGTGACATCCTTCAATAAGTACTGCTATATCTTCTGCTCCTGTAACCATCTGCATAATATCTGCAATATCACTTCCTATTCTTTCCTGAAGTTGTAATCTTTTCGATACCATATCTGCTATTCTTGCTATCTTACTAAGACCTATCACTCTTCCCTTTGGAATATAGGCAACCGTTACCTTCATATCATACATAAGTGCAAGATGATGCTCACAATAACTGAAAATATCTATGTCTTTTACCACTACCATATCAGAATTTCCATTTTGACTTTTACATTCCACGTTTTCGAACTCTTCTTCCAGTCTATCAAGTGCAAATGTTTTGTTAAACATATCTGCAATTTCTTCATTTGTATAATTCATTCCCTCAAAAACTTCTTCGTACATTTTTGCAACTCTTTTAGGTGTGTCTATTAATCCCTCTCGTTCAGGGTTATCACCCAGAGCTTTAAGAATACCAGCTATATGATATTCGATTGCTTTAGTATCTATTTTCTTATGCTTTTCCATGTTAGACTCCTTTTTTATCTGGTGACCATATTATTTTATGTAACTGAATCTGCATATTAACATCATTCATTACATTCTCTTTCATAAAATCAACTATTTCCTCTGGTTCTATCATTCCAAATACCGGACTTATATAAAGATTACATTTTCCATACAGATTATATTTTTCCATAATCTGCTTTGTCTTTATAAGATCCTCTCGGCTTCCTACTACAAATTTGACAGTATCATTGCTATTTAAAATATCAAAATTTCCTAGATTCATGGACTGTTCCATTCCACTACAGGAAAGCTTATAATCCATTGTAAAAGTTACATTTTCTTTATGAAGCTTACGGATTTTGTCAAGAAAAATGCTACCGTTAGTCTCTATTTCTACATTCAGATTGTTTTCTGCAAGAGCTGTTATAACTTTTTCAATATCGTCTCTTAATAATGGTTCACCACCGGTAAGAGTGACATTTTTCACTCCCGTTGATAAAACATAATCAAGTATTTCTTCTTCCGTCATGGGTTGATAAAGTGTATCTTGCTCATTGGCCCATTTGGTATCGCAATATTTACACTTAAGATTACAGCCTTTAAAACGTATAAAAACCGCAAGTTGTCCGGCTTTAGTTCCTTCACCATTGATACTTACAAATTTTTCAACCACTTCATATTTACTCATATACAACTCCTTTCAGATTAGAAAATTATTTATAATTATTCCATATAAGTTGCACTATTGACAGGAGTTTCATATACCGTTACAGCTTTCATGTTATATCCAAGTTTTTTTATTTTTTCATAAAAATACTTTGCCATATTCTCCGCTGTTGGACGAAAATCAAGTTCAATAATTCTGAAATTCTCGCTTTTTAAAGCTTCAAGTGTAGTTTCCTTCAATGAATTCTTTTCTATAATTAATGCGTGATCCATTGAGTCTGCAAGGTCTCTTAAATCTTTTTTCAATTCTCCAAAATCCACGTACATCCCCTTATGCTGAATGTCGTCCTTTAGTTCCTCAGCTTGAACTTCAAGAATAATCTTCCATCTATGTCCATGAAGATTGCTGCATTTTCCATCGTATCCTGCAAGAAAATGTGCTGAGTCAAAACTTGCCTCCGTTTTTAAAATATACATAAACCTTTTCTCCATTTGCTAATATTGCATAAAAAAACACGGATCCATCTGTACCCGTGCCTTAATAGATTATTTTTCTAAAAAATTCCAATTATAAATTATAAAAATAATAGCCCTGGTTTTATTTAGAGACAGGATGGTACAAACGAACTGTCTTATTAATATACCGTTCAATGATAGCAAATGATTCATAGCTTGTCAATTAAATACTCTTGGTTATCTTGCATCTACAAATTCCGATTTGTTGATTTCACAATTTAGTATTTGTTACCTACTAACTTAATTGTCA